>Ga0307513_10000762_pt1 | contig 46523 bp, 56 predicted proteins | sample 15_EM_MG_FD_202174 | JGI IMG/M metagenome (GOLD analysis project Ga0307513, IMG submission 202174) | Populus trichocarpa ectomycorrhiza microbial communities from riparian zone in the Pacific Northwest, United States - 15_EM | ecosystem: Host-associated > Plants > Roots > Unclassified | place...
TTTACAGGGGAACTGTGGACGTTGATGCAACGTTGCTGGCATCCGGAACCTCGCTCACGTCCAAAAGTTTCAGAGGTGTACAAAACCCTGCACGGCTCGTGAGTTCTCATCTTTGGCGAACGTACATCCGTTGACCTCTGTTTTCTCGTGTAGAGATCCTCCTCCCATCCCACAGGGATTCCAAGTGGACGACCCGGACCCCACAAGCACAGACGCCGGTCCACATGATAAGAGCAAGAGTGCCCCCCGTCTCGACCCCCCGAATACGGGTAGTGGAACCCTTTCAGGGCCGGGTGTGAACGGTGGTTCTGCAACTAACAGCGCTCGAGACCTCGCTGAGGCTGCGACGAAAGTTGAAGTTGGGAGGCAGGAGAAGGAGGTGGGGTTGTTAAAGAGTGCGTGCGGTTCTTTATATCATAACCTTTTGCTGATTGCATGCTATGATAGGAATCTTCTGCTTTTTCTGAATAATTTGGGCCTGATATAAGTCGGTTTTCTGGTTTGGCTTTCATCAATTTTGTGCGCCGGGAACAGGATACTTCCCGAATTTAGCTTCACACGGCCAGGAGAAGTGATTGACAGAGCGGTCATTGGATGGTGGTGTTATGCATGTTAATTTAAACGTATGCTGTTTTGAGTTTGAATGTAGACATATTTATTGCAGTTGAACGTTGACGTTGAACAGCCAGTCCTACACAGCAAACCTAGAGAACCTCCATAGATAGCGTGAAAAGCGATCATGTAGGAGGAACGTCAATTCCATCCTTTGGATTACAATGACCCACATCTACCAGGACCTGTACGTAGGGGTGACTTGGGTGAACTGAATAAGGACATTCCACTGGTAATAATGTCCCAACAAACTCAATCCACGGATCACAAGGGAGAAGGGGTTCTAATAGAGACAACTACATAAGAACGCCGTAGTGGGTGTGAGAGCGGCGCACAAGGTGGCGCCGTAATAGCGACAGTGCGGCTGATTGTCCAAAGGCATCGCGATTGGGCCGACCCAAGTAACAAGGCGAGTCGAAGCATCACCGGGAGGCTCTCAATGATGAGATAAAAACACCGCTCCTCCAACCCCTCCAACCCATGCCGTCCGTCGCGGTTCATGTCCGCAGAGGAACTGCCATGGTTCCTGAGGTTCTGGTTGACCCACTGTTTCCCGAGCATCGTGAGAAACGCGGCGAGGAGGAAAGTTACAAGGCCGATGCAGGCTAACGACCGGACGGTGATGGTTCCAAAGAGAGGACTCGTCTAGGCGACGGAGCCGGTATCCGCATCCGGAGGGAGTTGTTCATGGCGGAGGTGAGAAATTGCGTATAAGCAGTAGACGTTTTGTTTGGGTCGGGTTCCAGCTTGGTAACAAGCGCAGAACCAACAGCTGAGAACAAACCAGCCAATACATCGCAGAGGTCGGGGGTAAGGTCCATGAGGTAGATGGTGGGACAGGAATTCACGAAGGTGAGGGAAGTATTGACCTCTTCACATACTTTCTTGTGTGATCTGGTTCAGACTCGTCGGGGTGCGAAACGTTCGTTCTCAACGCCCCGAAGGACTCTCCGGGGACGGGGTGTAGCTGTGCTGGATTATTGGCATTCCGGGAGTAATCGAACGAGGCTGAGGCACCACTTTGGAACGGGTTGCATGGCTGCGCGTTCCTGTGTTTTCGATATCGTTTGATCTCCTGGAGGCGAAGTGAAGAGGTTGATGCTGATCGGCTCCAGGTGTTTCGAAACACACATCTGTATCCGTAGAATCCGTAGAAGTACATGTGGCCAAAGGCATAGCCACGGCAGGCTTGTAGAGGACGTCGAGTCTAACCCTAACTGGTAGGGGCGGTTGTCTCCGTGGCGGGGTTTTTGGGAGTAAGGAAGCAAACACACCGGACACTTAGACGAAGACGGAGAAAGAGAGGAGACCCTGGTGGAGTCTGAAGGGATGGAAAGTGCTCCCCACAAGATAGCGTTGACGAAGGATGCGGTGGTCGATCCCGCTGCCAGGGGCGTCGCAATGGGGCGGGAGAAGTGGAAGATGCGACACGTGTTCTGACCCACCCTCACCGCTGAACGTTCTCTAACGTCCTCCTTGCAACTCGCAAATCTTGGTTACAAGCCTGTCAGTATCGCCAACAGAAATCCGCCTGGGCTCCACCGTTCTCTTAATGACAGTCTGTGGGAAAGAGTGGCTGGCGCTTCGGGGAAGCGTTTTTTCTTTGAGTTCTGGTTCGGGGAAGCGTGTATACCACGCTTACTGGTCTCCTCATGTAGACCACGTATTACCACCGACGTCCAGACGCCTCGTGGATAAGGGGAGGTATTCGGTACATATACAATATCTCGCCAGCGGTGGCCATCCCATTGGCCTCCCAGCAAGTCGTCACCCTACCAAAGGATACTTCCATGTCATCTCATCCCTTGACTCAACTCCGTCGCCTCGACAAGTCCTCTCCCACGTTTCAAGATCAAGTCAGCAACATACTTTATGGAGAGGAGTACACACGGTGGATGTCAGGCCTTCAAGGCGAAGACCTGGTGGGGCTTGTCGACTACTTGGACGATGTACGTCGCCGTGTCTCACTTTTTCGTTCCCACTTGACCCGCAGTAGGCCCTCGATGCTCTCGATCCCGGTAGTCCCGCCTTCCGGAAGTGTTTGCGAGAACTCAGAAATCTATGCGGCCCAAAAATGATACTCCCAACATCGTATACGGTCTCGTCCCAGCTTTCGAATATCAGTCCCCACCCCATAGCCTCGGGGGGTTCTGCTGATGTGCACGATGGGACCCTCAACGGTTTAAAGGTTTGTGTAAAACGTGTTCGGATATATTCCCACAAGGACAGTCGAATGGACCCCGAAAGGGTATGCTGTCTTATTGTTTCCTCCAAGTGCCGTCAATGACGGGTCCCATAGACCTTCTACCAAGAGGCTGTCGTGTGGAAACGTTTGAAACACGAAAACATTGTCCCGTTCCTCGGCATTACTACCAACCCCTTTCAGCTCATTTCGGAATGGATGCCTGGCGGAGTCCTGACGGATTATGTCAGGGGAAACCCAAGCGCAGATCGGCGTGGTCTTGTGGGTGTCCGTCCTGTTGTGCTCGGTCGCATGTTCACTCCCATCACCAGGTATCTGATGTCGCTGGTGGCCTTTACTACCTCCATTCCCGTAATATAGTCCATGGTGATCTCAAGGGAGTACGTGGTTGGTAGGAGTCCTGTTTTACCGCCGTTCTGACACGTGTCCAGCCAAACATCCTCGTGGATGCCACGGGCCACGCGCGAATCACGGATTTTGGTCTTACTACGGTCACTAAGAACCTAGATTCCATACGAAGCGCCACGGAGGGCCATGGGAATGCTGCACGATGGACCGCGCCAGAGATCCTGAGAGAGAATGGGACATTCAGCAAGGAAGCGGACATTTTCTCCTTCGCGATGGTCATGATCGAGGTGGATTATGAATGAATCATTTTCGCCGTGCTTTGTCTCACTGCAACCCCGTATTATCACAGGGATTCACCGGCGCCGTTCCATTCAGTGATAGGGTACCTGCGGCGGCTATCGTAGCAATAATGAATGGCAAGCGCCCGCCACGGCCAATCGATCCAAGTTTCACACGGGAGTTGTGGACGTTGATGCAGCGCTGCTGGCATCAGGACCCTCACTCACGTCCCGAAGTTTCAGAAGTATTCAAAGCTCTGCACGGCTTGTCAGTTCTCTCTTCTTTGGAGATCGTACATTCGTTGACCTCTTTTTTCTCGTGTAGAGATCCTCCTCCCATCCCACAGGGATTCCAAGTGGACGACTCAGATCTCATAAACGGGGGAATCGATCCGTATGACGGGGGCGAGAATGCTCCTCGTCTCGACCTCCCCAATACGGGTGATGGAACCCTTTCTGGTCATCCAACCAACGACGCTTCTCGTGGGTGTTGTCCATTCCCTGACCTCGAGCTATTCTGAGTTCTTCGCGGATCATGTCTAGATTTGGGAAGTGCGAATCAACCCCGCACTGATGTTAGTGAAATGCCCCCCAAGGACCAGGACATTCCGCCTCCTCAGCCGCATCAGGAAGTTGATCATGAGAAGAAAGGGAAGGAAGGTCGAGGGGTTGAAAAGGAGGCAAAGGAGGCTAGGGAGGAACTCGAGGTATGTTGTCATCCGCTCTCTTGCAACAGAACATCATTTTGACTCCATAGCAGAGGAAGAATGGCCAAAGAGAGCGTGGATCCGTCTCCTCTCGTACTTCCCCAAAAGAGAAGCGCAGGTCAAGGAGTACGTGCGGTTCTTTGCATTGTAACCTTTTGCTGATCGCGTGCTAGGGATGGGACTCTTATGCTGTTTTTGAATATTTTGAGCTTGATTTGCCGGTTTGGTTTGGTTAATTATGTGGACCGGGAACAGGGTATTTCCCGAATTTAACCCTACGAAGCCGGGAGAAGCGACTGACGGAGCAGTCACTGGATAGTAGTGTCATGTATGCTAGTCTGAACGTATGCTATTGAACGTATGCTATTGAACGTATGTTATTTCGAATTTGGATGAAGGTATATTTGTCGCAGTTGACGTTGAACAGCTAGTCCTATACAGCAAACCGGAGAACCTCCATAGATAGCGTGAAATGCGATCACGCGTGAAAGACGGCAGTTCCATCCTCTGGGTCATAATGGCCCACATCCGTTGGGACTGTACGTAGGGGAGATTTGGGTGAATTGAGTGAGGACATTCCACTGGTTAAAATACCCCAATCAACTCAATCCACGGATCGTGAGGGGAGGAGGGCTCTGGTAGGGACAACTACAAATGAACTTCGCGACGAGTGTGAGGACGACGTACAAGGTGACACCGCGACAGAGACAGTACGGCTGGCTGTCCAAAGGTACCGCGATCAGGCCGGCCCAAGTAACAAGGCGGGTAGAGACATCGCCAGGAGGCTCTCAATTGCGAGATGAAAATACTACTCCTCCGGCCCTTCCAATTTGCGTTGTCCATCGCGGTTCTTGTCTGCGGGGGAGCTCCGGTAGTTCCTGAGGTACCGGTTGACCCATTGTTTCCCGAACATCGCGAGAAATGCGGCGAAGAGGGAACTTGCGATGCTGACGTAGAGTGGCGGCCGGACTGTGTGATCTCGGGTGAGGAATGTGTCAAGGTCTTCGCCACAGTTCGTCGCACAATTTCAGCCTGGGATATGCTCATAGAGTTCCCTGCGGTAGGCGGCAAAGAAGTCGGCGCGTGAACTGTTTGGCCTCGATGGTCTAAATAACTCTTTGGGTGGTGGGTGTGATGGTGGATGACTAATGCCCCGGTGGTGATCGGACGGAAAGGACATGTAAAGTCGAGTCGAGCTGGACGACGGTGGGTTCTTGTGTTTTTGGTGCCACCCGATCCTCTGAAGAAAGGGCGGTACCTGTTGTCGTGGCGGCCCTGACCCTGAGGTTGAGGTTGATCGACTCGAGTTGTGATCCGCCTCTCGGTCTACGCCGGTGGTTACCCAACCGGAGCGGCGACGTGTGTGGTGCCGTGCCACGCGTTAAGAGCGTGGAAGTCGACACATTTCATCGTGGGTGACAGTTGCCGGTGTTTGCGTCCATCACAGACTTATTGAGCTTAGCGCAGATTCGTCAACGTACTGTCAGACATCGTCGTCTCCGATGGGCCTCGTGGATCAAGGCAGGCATCGGGTACTTATACCATTTCGCTGACGGCAGGCACTCCATTTACCCGTAAACCTTCACCGCACCGGAGGATATTCCCCATGTCCTCATACAATCCCTTGAATCAACTCCGTCGTCTCGACAAGTCTTCCTCCAAGTTTTACGATCAAGTCAGCGAAATATTCGGTGGGGAAGAGTATAAGCAATGGGTGCGAAACCATCGAGGCAACGATCTGGTGGGATTCATTAATCATCTGGACAAGGTATGTCATCGTGTCTCACTTCTTTGCTCCCTACTCAAGCCACTGTAGACCCTCGACGGCCTCGATCCTGCAAATCCTGCATTCCAGAAACTCCTGTATGAGCTCAGACACGTATGCGGCGCCAGAAAGATGCTACCGACATCATATACACTTTCCCCCTCCTTTCTGATTGTCCACGGTCAGCCGGTCGCGTCGGGAGGTTCTGGCGAGGTGTACAAAGGGACTCTTAAGAGCAGGGCATTGAGGATCTGCGTCAAACGCGTTCGTGTAAACTCCAAGGACGGCCCGACGAAAACTACAAAAGTGTGTTGCCCTATCGTTTTCCCATTCTATCGTTGCTGATGAGACGCATAGGCCCTCTACAACGAGGTTGCAGTGCGGAAACACTTGGAACACCGAAACATCGTCCCCTTCCTGGGTATTACTTCCACTCCCCTCCAGCTTATTTCGGAATGGATGCTCAACGGAGACCTGGTCGAATATATCAAGAAACACCCCACCGCAGACCGACTTCGTCTCGTGTGTGTCCCTGCTGTTGTGTTTGATCTCTGCTTATTCTCCTCATCAGCTATCCGATGTGGCCGCAGGTCTTCACTTTCTCCACTCCCTTAATGTAGTTCACGGTAATCTCAAGGCGGTACATGATTTCCTGAAGTCCCGTTTTGTGACCGTACTGACGCGTGTAAAGTCAAATGTCCTCGTGGATGCCACGATACGTGCACGGATCACGGATTTTGGCCCTGCTACTGCCACTCAAAACCTGGATTCCATACGAAGCGCCTCGGAGGGTCATGGTCGTGCTGCTCAATGGACCGCACCAGAGATCCTGAGTGAGAAAGGGACATTTAGCAAAGAAGCGGATGTTTTCTCTTTCGCGATGGTCATGATCGAGGTGAGTTACGAATGGGTTGTTCTTGTTGAGCTTTGGTTCACTGTTATTCCGTACCGCCACAGGGATTTACCGGCACGGCTCCATTTAATAATAGTCCTGAAGTGGCAGTGACGGAAATAATGAACGGCAAGCGCCCCTCTCGACCGACCCATACGGCTTGTACAGACGAGTTGTGGACATTGATCCAATGTTGTTGGCACCCGGACCCTCGTCTGCGCCCGGAAGTTTCGGAGGTGGTAGAGCCCCTTATACGGTCCTCACAGCGTGGCTCGTGAGTTCTCCCTCCCCGGCGATCACGCATTCAGTGACCTCACTGTTTTCTCACGCGTAGGTCTCCCCCTCCCGTAAAACCCCCCACCCAAAAGTTTAGTTACGCTTCAGCCCTAAAAAAAGCGCAACAGGAATCACCTCCGGGACATGGACCGGTGGGGCCGGATCCCCCTTCGCTCTCCAGCACAGTTACCTCATCTCCCCGCCCCGTTCCGCAAATGTCTTCCCAGAAGACGAACTACATCACTGACCCTCTGGAGAGCCGTGGTGGGAGCGCGGGGATGGATGAGAGCCGGAATGTGAAACCACACGCTAGTTCCAGGGCACTATTGCAGGGTCCGCCATCCGACGCAGATTACAACCGTTCTGGGTCTCGTACAAACCTCCAGAATACTCTTGGTGGCAGAAACGCGTCGAGAAGAGACGTGAGTGGCAAAGAGTCTCGTGAGTGATCGGTTCGTAAGCTCGTTTTTGCCGTTTCTAAAAACTGTGTAGGATCGGATCTCGAACGTGGCTCGGACGGCAACGATGAGGGGAAGTATTGGTCCAGGGCGCGACAGGACAACCTCGGGGCGTCTCGTGTGTTCCTTCTTTCAACCCTTTCTACCCGTGCCTTACACCGGTACAGGTTCGGTTGTGAATGTAGGTGACGGATACCACCAAGGTGGTCATAATCGAAACCGCTCTCGTGCGTTTCTTCATCTGATTATATCCTCAAAGTTGGTGACATCCCGGACAGACGTGAATCTACCAAACAACCAATCCCGGGATCATCTGGGACAGCACAATCAATCTAGTACGTGTATTTCTTCCGTCCTACTGGAATTACCAAACGAATGATCTGGAACTCGCAGGGGCTGATCTGCATGATGGGGGTAGGAATGCCTCGCGTCCCGACCTCCCGAACACGGGTGGTGAGGTCCTTTTAAGGCGAAAATCCAAAAAGGATGGTTCGGATACAAACGTTGGTCGTACACCCAATAACGCTTCTCGTGGGTGTCATACATCTCCTTACCTCGGGCAATTCTGAGTTCTTCGTGTGTCAGGCCCAGATTTGCGGTCCGGGAATAAATCTCGCAACCAGTCGCACGTAGATGTCAGCGAACCACTCCCCAAAGAACAGGAGATACCGCTCCCTCAGATGCATCAAGACCAGCAAAAGCCACTGCAGAAACTGGAGCCACTCGCCGGAACATCGGACCCACGAATGGATGGTGTGTTTCCCTCGCGCAAGTGAGATCGCAGTGATGCTAAACCCACTCCTGACTTTGCAGGTGGTCCTCAGGGCGGCCAAGGACGAGAGACCAAAAATGCTTCGGACGATGCATTGGGTGGGTACACAAAGCCAGACTCCTTTGTGACTTAATTTATCAGGGGCCCTGTTAACTGACCACACATCACTCAGACTCTCCACTCTGGAACAGATTGCTCAAAGGAGCCCTCACCGCGGATGCTCGCGTCTCTCTGATTACCACAATATTCTCGGGCCAGAATAAGGTCGAAATTCCCAAACAACTCTCTCGAGAAGATGCCCAGATCTTTGTCGATATGATAGACATAGACGAGGTGAGCGTCTGTACTAAAGAACTGGTAGATGGACTCTGACTTCCACCCCCTGTTCACCTGTCGGTTAGTTGATGAACAGTCTCCCACCACAGATTCGCAGGAAGTTTCATTTTGCTGTATATAAGGTCTGCGGCCGCCACACCCTAGTTCCGCAATCACTGGAAATTCCGCTTTGTTATAACCCGAACGAGAAATCGGCATGTCACGGCGGGTTTGCGGATGTATGGAAGGGTCGATATCGCGGCAAGGATGTCGCAGCCAAGGTTCTGAGGCCACGGCCAACGGATGACCTGGAACGGGTTAGAAGAGTAGGTCGCCGATGGCACCCTCTCGACCTGTTATATCCATTAACAAGTGATCATGTGTGGCAGAACTTCTGCAAGGAGGTCGTAGGGTGGAAGACCCTCCGTCATCCAAACGTGCTGCCGCTATTAGGTGTTACGACGACCAATGATCGGCTCGTGATGGTATCGGAGTGGATGGCGAATGGTAACATCACCGATTATTTGAAGACGAATCCCAATGCGGATCGGTTAGAACTCGTACGTTTGTTTTTTGTTCAAAGTCCTTATCTTTGGTTGTGATTGACAATCGTGTGTTTACTGTAGTTGAGAGACGCCACCAAGGGATTGATCTATATGCATGACCAGGGGATAATTCATGGTGATCTCAAAGGGGTGTGTTTCCGAATTTCATACCAGCCTCCTGCATGCACCTTACTGGTTATAAGGCGAATATCCTGATCGACAAGGACGGTCACGCCTGTTTGGCAGATTTCAGTTTACTCACAATAGCCTCGGATCAGTCAACCGTTGTAGTGTCATGCCTAGAGGGTGGCACGATTCAATGGATGAGCCCGGAGCTCCTCTACCCGGAGCGCTTCAATTTGGTGAAGAGTCGCCCGACGGAGAAATCAGATTGTTATGCAATGGGGATGGTGATATACGAGGTTCTCAGTGGACAGACACCATTTTCCCAATCTATTCTCTCCGCTACCATCGCGAAGGTTCTGGAGGGCAAACGTCCTGAGAGACCTCAAGGAGAGGAAGGGAAACAATTCACAGATACCATATGGAAGCTCTTGGGGCTTTGTTGGAAACATCAACCAAGTGACCGGGCAAATGCAAGAGCTGTACTTGCGTGTTTAAATGATAGTGACCAGTCGGACTCCGCACCAGCCAGTAATGGACCAAACAGTTATGGTGTGTATTCTCGCTTTACCTCAGCATCACCCTTGTGATCCTTACGGTGCATTAGGTACATCCCAATCCCTGCGACCCACCCCAATATCTAAACCTCCGGGACCTACTCCTCCTATGACCCCACAAAGGCATCCAAACACGACTCAAACAGAGAAGCCCAAGAATAGTACGTGCGGTCCTTCATATTATAACCGCCTTCTGATTACGAGTTGGGATAGAATATGTGTGCTGTTGAAGGATGGATGATAATTCTAGGAAACTCGGTGTGGACCCGCTCAGCTTTGATTGTATGAACTGGGAACAGTATATGTCTCGAGTGTGTTCCCACGCAGCAAGCAGAGACAGCCAGTGACCGGCGGTATTGTAGTTGTCACGATGGTACCATGCATCACGGTTCAAATTTGAATGGGGACATTGGTTGCAATCGAGCCACCAACTCCACGCGACAGCTGGAGAACCAAGTTCGTGAGCGAAGGAAGTCATACAAGAAGGACGTCAGAATATCGTTTTAGTGTATGTGACGTCGATACGCTCTACACGACTCAAAGGACTGCCGTCGGGGGGACGCTTCCGTGACCATGTATCCAAAGTTTTGGTGACGCTGTCCTAGACAACGGAGTCTAGTACTTAATTCCGGCCGCTCGCGTTCATCGGCAAACACCTCTCGACAATTCTTCGCGACAAGCCGACAAAACCAAAGCTCTTCCTTGCGAAAGGTCGCCCACCGCGCGTGTCCTTGCTCCCCGATTCATGTTGCTTCAGTGGGGAATATCCTAGGTGGGACCTGATGACGTGTAAAACGTAGAGACTATCACTCGAGTATGACCCACGAAGAATCATTCCGAGAGCGGAAAGGTGAAATTTATTGGTCACTGGTCGCCAGCCTTTTCGGATCAAGCGCTCTGGGGATCTGGGGCTCATCTATGGAGTCGTTGGCGAAAGACACGAGAGGAGCATTGAGTGGTGAGGGAGACCGAGGAAGCGTTGGTGGTGGCAATATACCCTATCCCGACGGACAGAAGTCCACAAGGCACGCCCTGCGGCAACCTCGGTTTATGACGACGCTTTCCTGCGGGACACGATATGAGGATTTGCTCAAAGAGTGATTTCGAGTCCAGCATTCTCCGCTGCGATCAGTGTGTGCGTGTTTTCGTATGCCTCCAACAAACGCTCCGGTCGCGGGAAAGAGATATTCGGGTCACGAGGGCGGTAAATTAGAGGCATGAGGGGCCAGAGAACGGAAAGCGTGACAAGTCCCGGGGCAGAGCGGTCGCTCGAAACTTGGGGCAGGGTATCCCACTTGAAGCCCGTCTTCCCGGTCGGGGGTTAGAGGCATTAGCTTGGATCTGTGACCCTGAGGTCAGAATAATCGCCATTACTAGGGCGTGTATGCTATGGATAATCACATACAGAGCCCAAGAACTGTGGGGGCATCGTAGGCCGTCTCCGACATCTGGATCACGTCCCGACATCATTTTATCCTCAGACTTCTCAATTACGATCGTCTCCTCCTGTGTTGTTGGGTCCAGCCCAAACAACTGATACAACCTCCTCAGCTGACATGCCTGAGAGGACCTGTGGAAACCCATCCGACTGAGCGAACCGAGTTCTCTCCCTCTTATGTTTATCCGAACTGGTCCTCGAGCCCCTTCCACTTGACACGGACCATTGGCGCCATACATTTCGAGTAACGTAAACCGGTGCTTGATATATCTCAACAGGCTCCTCAGGTGCTCCATTCCACGGATTTGATAGAAGTTGAGCGTCTCGTGTTCTACCCAAGCCCTTCGAGACCCCTGAGCGCCGGGTCGAGTTTTTTTCGGTGAATTAAGGAGTGGTTCTCCGATGCTCGTGACTCATTCGAACATGCGTCGGAAGACATGGCAAGGCGCCTTCCTTTTTCGGTGAAGGTGACCTCTTCGCGGGAGGCGAAGTTCAATAGACAGAGACGGTCCCGCCATAAATCCGACCCCGTGAATTCAATCAGAAGGGCCAGACTCGACACGCGACTATAGTCGATTGCGACGGTTGGATGTTCGCCCTGAGGAGGGAGATCTGGGGTAAATTGGAACGGATCTCCGACAGTCTCAAGAAGCCTTGCGCCTTCCACGCTTGGAATAGCCTCTACCTGAAGGGAGAGTCATCTGAATTCGGGTCGCTGGAAAAGTTTAAGTGCCAATCTCAGTGATTGTAGAGGGTGGGTTGGTAGTAGCGCCGATGTGAGGGCAGGTAAAATCGTTTGGCCAAAGGCTTCCCTCCCCGTGTCACTTGTCAGTATACGGGGGGCAATAACTCCTGAATGTGGTGGAGGCACAGCGAAGTAAAACCTCTCACTTAATAGGAGGAAATCCAAGAGGGGACGAAGTGCAGCAGAATAGATATGATTGAAACGCTCCGTGAATGGGGAGCTGAACTGTTTCCCGAAGAACGTCACCACAGAGCTTACCATCGCATATTTCTCGTCTTCGGAATACCCGAGTCGAGGATATGGTGTAGCCACAATACACACACTTCTTGGAGGCTCCCAGCCTGGGGCAGGTCGGGATCGCCTAAGGTGGAGGGGAACAGAGTGACGGTGCCAGGTCAGATGCTACTCTCCACAATGACTGCGGCCAAGCGACCACGGAGAACATCAGCTGCCGCGAACAACGGATGATTGCCGATAAGTGAGACTGCGAGCCAATTTGAGACGTGTGGAACACTCGCTCGTTATTGGGAGGGTGTAGATCTTGTATGTCTACTGTGAGCCCTAGACAGGAAACCAGGATAAGGACCCAAATGGTTTGAATGCGGTAGGATCTGGACTGCCACCCATCAGGGACCTGCATTTGGATACCACCCAATAGAAGTAATAGTCACCGTTCTTGAACACGACACCGCCACCAAGTCGTTTGGAGAATCGCCCTCGCAAACCACATTTTGAAAGTGACCGGCAACCGCACCGGTGGAGGACGAATGTTGGTCCCTAGGGGCCTACCTGGAATAGGGGTCTGCGCGACGAAATCGAGGACTGGGGCAACCGACTCGAACATGTCCTCAGACGAAGGTAACAAATCAATGTATTGTCTAACGCGTTCACAGAGTTCCTCAAAACCATCCCTTTCAGGTTACACACTAAGCCGGATGTTGAGCACCGATGCCCGCGCCATCTCAATCGAATTCGCCTGATCCACCCTTCCAGCAACAGCTTGTCGATCCGGCAGACGCTCGGAGGAAAGGCCCTCGTGGATGTGAGGTGAGAGCGCCCTCACAATTTCCGGATACCATATGATATCTGCACCAGACCGGACGGCGGAAATATCGTATTGCCGCCAGTGGGGTAGGGAATGAGGTCACGGCCTCTAGTGGTACGTTGTCTACCTCCGGTGGGACATTGGGGGTCCAGGCCAATGCGTTCAGTGCACCGTGTACTCCAGAGTGAAAGCGGGAGAAGAATAGCTGAAACCTTTTCGTGGAAGAGTGGAAGGCGGTAACAAACGATGTGACAAGAGGGGCGAGAGTGGTGTGGCGGTGTGAGAGTAGAGTCTGAATACAAGGGGAGGGGGGGTTTGGTATGGACAGCTGTGGAAGAACGTTGCAGCGAGAGTGAAAAAAAAAAGACAGGAGGTGACCCTGAAGAGCGTGACGGCATGACCACTCCAGCAACGGTGCGGCTGGTCGTTCACAGGTACAGCGACAGGGCACCTCCTAGTAACGACATGGTCAGTTGAAGCATCACCGGAAGGCTCTCAATGACGAGTTGGAAGTGTCACCTTTTCAGCCCATCCAGTTTCCGCCGTCTGTCCCGGTTCTCGTCTGTGGCAGGACCTCCATAGTTCCGGAGGCATCGGCTGACCCATTGCTTCCCAAGCATCGCAACAAACGCGGCGGAGAGTGAGGAGTGAGGTCGCGAGGTCGGCGTAGAACAAAGATTGGTAGGTGACAATCTCAAGAGGAGGACTGGTCCAGGTCGTTGCACCCGGAATCGTGTTGGGGAAGCAGTTTTGCATGTAGGCGGCGGTCATCTCGCTCGAATCGGATTCCAGCTTGGATTGGACATCGATGATAAATGCAGAGCTTGCAGCTGAGAACAAACTGGCCTACAAGCCGCAGAAGTCGGGGGTAAGGTCGACGAGGCAGGTAATGGGGCAAGAACTCACGGGTATGAGGGAGGTGTTGAGGTCCCTGTCATATTTCTTCGCGTAATCTCGGTCAAACTCGGATTCCTTGCGGTATACGGCAAAGAAGTCGGCGCGTGAATCATTCGTTCTCAACGATCCGATGAACTCTCTGAGTGCTGGGTTATTGGTGGACCGGTAACCATCGCACGGGTCGGGCTAGACGGTGATGGATTCTTGTGCTTGTGATGCCCCCCGATCTCTTGAAGGTAGGAGTGAGGTTTGTGCCATCTTGGACGACGAAGACGAAGCAAGAAGACTGGCGCCGATCGACCAAAAGACCTCCCTTCATTTTGCAGGATGGGACCAGCGCTCTGCATGGGAAACCTAACGGTCAATCGCCTCTCCCCTTGCTCTTAACGCCGCCACCCCGCCGTACCCCGTCACCAAACCGGTGACAATGTACCCCCACCCGAGCAAAGTCCAATGGTCGGGCGACGGAATGAAGGTCCGACGGTCATCCCAAGCGACGAGCAATGTGTGGTTCGGCCACAGAATCGGTATCCTCAGCAGGAACGCAGAAGAAACCTCCCCCATACAACGGATCTACAGGGCAGCTAGTGCTATCCTAGCCCTGGTTCAGGTGAGCGCTCACGTTCGACTTCCACCCGTGGACTCTCACTGGCGGCACAACCAGAACAGGATGATTGATGACGAAGACTCGGTACAACTATCCAAGTACTGTTTCAACATGTGCCAGACTCTGAAGACCGCAATCCAAGGAGTGAATGCGGACGATCCCAACAACAACCCCGTCAGGGTGGCGCTCAAAGAGGTGGAATGGTGTGTTGATTGGCCCTAGTTCTGTCTACTGAGCATACCAACCGACTTCAGGCATATATGCGAGGTCGAGCTGATTCTCAGAAGGGGGGCGGACGCTCCGGACACCAAGTACGACAAGAAGAAGGTCGAGAGCCATAGGCTCTCGATCCAACAGCTACTTGTTTTTCTTCTAACACCGACATCACCCCTCAATGAGGGCCCCAGCACAGCCGGACAAGTCCCCCTCTTAGCACCCATTGATCCCCACAATACCGTCATAACCTCCGCATTCGAGAGTGGTGCGTCTTCAGCCTCGCCTTGACCGATATTGTACGAAATACTGATCGCAATCTCCTTTCTCAACAGAAACAGCCTTCAAACATTTGATGGGACGCGCGTTCTACCCCCACCAACTTCCCTCCCTGATCCAGACGATTTTCTCGAGTCAGAGCGAGGGTGACATCATCCGTTGCCTCCATGAAGACAATGCCCAGACCTTTGTGGACGTGATAGACCAGGCAAGTTCTACATCGGCTCCTCATCATGGAGCCGGGTTGATTGAAATTCACATCTGCACTTTCTTTTGATCAGTCGTTGGACAGGGCCGATCTCTCGCCACAGGTCCGAAAGAAATGTCTCAAATCGTTATACAAGGTTTGCGGTCTTTACGCACTCGTTCCAACAGCCATGCGGATCACTGTGTGGTACGACCGGGTGGGTAGCGTCGCGTTGTACAGGGGTGGGTTCGCGGACGTTTGGAAGGGGGAGTATTGCGGTCGGGAGGTGGCAGTGAAGGTCATCAGAACATACACAGGGAGTGACTTGCAGAAGATCATTGGCGTGGGTTGCTTGCGGCGCGATCAGTCAGAATGTCGATGAACTGACCGAGCCATATGCAGAGGTTTTGCAAGGAAGTCGTGACGTGGAGGACGCTTCGGCATCCAAATGTGCTGCCGCTAGTGGGTGTGATGATGAGTGAGGCTCAGTTCGCTATGATATCGGACTGGATGGGGAACGGGAATATCAACGACTTCGTGAAGGCACATCCGGATGCAAACCGGTTGGAGTTGGTAGGCTGTTCATTCAACGTTCCATTGTCTTCGCTGCGAGGTCACCAACGATTGGAAAACTTGTCCAGCTGACAGACGTAGCCAGAGGATTGATCTACATTCATAGTCGGGAAATGACCCACGGGGACCTCAAGGGGGTACTTTTCTGTCGGCTAGGGTCGCTTTCCGTTTTACTGAGTTTACCTCTCAGGCCAACATCTTGATCGACCAAACATGCCATGCCCGCCTCGCAGACTTCGGTCTGCTTACCATCATGTCGGACCCCACAAACCTTATGCAATCAAGCTCTTATGCTCAAGGCGGAACGGCTCGGTGGATGAGCCCGGAACTTATCGATCCGCAGAGGTTTGGGTTAGAGAGCAGTCGCCCAACAAAATCTTCGGATTGTTATGCTCTTGGAATGGTCATATACGAGACCATCAGCGGGCACCTGCCGTTTCACAAACACACAGACTTGACCGTTTTCGTGAAGGTCTTAGAGGGTAAACGCCCTCCTCGGGCAGTTGGGTTCACGGATAGTTTGTGGGAGATGTTGAAACTGTGTTGGATGCCTCAATCAAACGCTCGTCCAAACATTGAAGACATTCTTCAATATTTGGAGAGAAGTTCACAACCTCCGGGGTCACAGCCACCTGGGATCAGTGAGGGGGATCAAGGTACAAACAGCTCTTCTGGTACGTCTTCTCACGTCACGCCCCCAACAACATTTCGCAGCCTCAGGGAATCCTGTTCACCTGGCTTGTTTTTGCTCTCGCAGGACCACCATCGGTGCGTAGCGAATTTCCGCACGTCCCCGGCAGGCTAGGCTTCTCGGACTCTTGGCTGCCTGAGCCCCCTTCATCCAATGGTCCGTTTTCCCCGGATCAGCCTCCCCCCGTGAACGCAAGTGCGCTGGACCCAATCTCCTTGGAATTGGAAACGGCTGCGAGTGTGGTGAAGTCAATTGTGGGTCAACGTCACTTTTCCCGTTCATCCCAGGTCAACGTTATAATTATCTATAGGGACTTACCTTCCACAAGCCCCCCCATACATCCCATAATCCCCATCCATTGGCCCCCAATCCCCAAGGGGGATTTCCTGAGGCTTGGGAAAAGCATTCACGCACCCTCATCCCTCGATCGCAGAGGGCGCCTTCCATCCCCCCTCCGACTAGCCTCCCCGTTTACGACTTCAGTGGCACATCCCACGATCATGGAGGGGTCGACTACTACAATCGTGAGCTGAACTCTCCATTAGTTGAGCTTGTCAGACTCAAAGAAACGCTACCCTAGACTATGTGTCCAACCACCCCCCTTACCGAGGCTCAGAGCCCCTGAAGCAGCCTGGATCGTCACGATCACAAAATTCGACCAAGACATACTCGTCAGTGCCTTTTTTCTTCATCTCGTAGGCCGAGCCTCAGTTATACCAGGAGCCCCCCACCTGCGTACGGCCCAAGGCCTCCTATCCCAGACGACGCCCCGCCCCCACTATTTGACCCCATCCAAGGGCAGAGGCCGAATCCGGTGTTAATGAACAGTTTCGTGGATGCATTCTTCCGTACTGGGGGAGGTCAGTTTGGTTTCTTGGAATACGACGAGCTCACACAGCGTATTTGCGCTGGCGACCTCAATTACCCGTTAGCGAATTCCATCGCAGCCTGGGCGACGAGGTGGGTCAACCCCTCATGACGCGATCATTGACCTAGTCTCACTCTTGTGGTTCCTAGGCACGAGAAGATACCGAAACTCGGAAATCTCGATAAGATGTATGTTTCGGGACAGTATGTGGCCCGGGCCAAGGTCGGTCATTCGCTCGAGAACATCTTTTATTATGGCGCGCACTGATCAACGCGTCGCCAGCTGCTGCTTGCTTCCCCGCTTCCCGAACACAACCTGTCCATTTTGCATTCCATAATAGTTCTTGCCTGGCTGCGGTCAAGCTACCTGGACGGTGAGTGTATACCCGCCTATCTCCGCCGTCCCCACTGAGGCTTCGATCATAGAATTTCACACGTTTGCGCAGGTACGTCTGAAGCACGCAGAACCGACTTTTGTTGATCACCCCGGGTCTACAGTCTGCAAAAAGGGTGTCCTCGGATATGAATATCACCGCCGCAATCGAGATGTCGTCTGGAGATCCCAGCCACAGAAAAGTGTTGCAGCAAACGTGGTCGAGTGTCAACCGTTTGGTGAATGTCTCGGGTGAGGAAATCAGCTTCCCTGTGCTCCCGGTATTTTCTCAGACGCTATCGTTAATAGAGGCTCAGTCGAATCTCGGCAAAAGAGCAGCCGCTACCAACCCTTGATGCCAACCGAGGGAGTGGCGCTTTCTGTGGTATTGGTCTAGTCACAAAACACCAGGTGGGGTTGGATTGTAGCTGGCTGTCTGATCTGGGTTCTTGGCTGGTTGCATCGAAACGTGTTGGATCTTTTCTTTCTCTCCTTTACCGGAATGATGCCGCGGGCGAGTATCGCTGGACCATGACGAGAGTGTACGATGTAAATGCATACCCTCAGGTTATATATGTAGTTTGTAATATAGCCGAGACACAAATGCGTTCCATTACCCGTAGTTCAAAGGTCCTATTGCACGCCACGTTTGGCTACGGACATCGTGTCGAAACCGCCCATCTGGGATCGTGGCACCGCATTCGTTTCACTCGATAACCAGCCAATCGTTAAAATTCTTAAATTTCTCAAGTTCAATCGTCGAGGTGAGTCCTACGTGCATCACACAAGGTCAGGCAATTCTCTGGGGCAGAACTGGGCTTCCGGTATCTACGTGATGTGAGCTAAGTTCAGCCAATGGACTGCCTATAGGAGGATAGTACAGTGCATGGCCTCGTTTGCTCCTTCCAGCCAAAAGATAACGATACCCCGTCCTATGGGTTCTTCGCGGAAACACACGGTGGAGCTCCAACTGGGTGGGAGAAGGATTCTGTATATCCAGCAGATGACGAGATCGCGGAGAGATTGGCTCCAGTGGACATGACGGAAACCAGAGATACCCGTACCATTATCGGAATCTTCTTCGGCGTTTGGTTGGGTTCACCCTGAAGACCAAAACGGGATGAACGGAGTCTCGAGCAGCGTTATTGCACAGGGAATCCGTCGCGTTTCTCAACCGGAGGTAACGGCTCGTCGTGAAAATTCACAGGTATGGCAGTATATGGGACCGCATCCAAGATACTCGCACGTGGAGACATCGTTGCGAGGAAGAGGATTGTACAAATCCGAGGATCGAGGCGCGGCACGTGGAAACTATCCGGGTGGGGTTTTCCGCATCCACCGACCTGAGGGCCAGTGAGGGCCAGAGAAGTCCTATATTCTGAGCAGGGGCACGTGGGGGCCGTTCGGCAAGTGTCAGGTATCTGTGCTAGGAGTGACTTGAGAGCGAAGAAAGCATCCGCACACGACGTATGGATCAGAATCAGGGGTTACTGGCCGACGGAAGTGGTTGACGAGATGGGATGAGAGTTGAATCATTCATTCTCGTGTGTTTGCGGTGATGGCGTGGTGCAACGTTTCGTGAGATAGAAACAAATCGAGTGCGAATCGAATGGTGCGATGGGTGAAGCATCGATGCGAGTGGATGACGGAATGTGTTGACGGAAACGGAGGCCAGGTTGCGGTGGCGGAGTGGAAGGTCGCCCGGCAGCCATTCGCCGGTTTCCGTATTTGGACGTCAGCCCGCGCGTAGATTGAAATCCTTAGGTATAATCACGCCTCGATCCACCCTCGTCGCGGTTTTTTCTCCACGGAGGACCATTTTCTCAAGAGCAGGACAGCTGTACTCGTGCCCCGGGGCCTCCGCAACTTTCCCTCACACCGTAATGAGCTCGGACGAGATGTTCAACTGGCCCGACGGGGACGTTATCCTGCGCGCCACTCACGGCACCGACAGTCGCGACTTCAGAGTCCACAAACTCTTCCTCTCCTTCGCATCGCCCATCTTCAAAGACATGTTCAAAGTCCCTCAACCCTCGCCATCATCCTCCAATGTTGACATAATCGACGTCACTGATCCACCTCGGACGTTGGAGCTCATCCTACGATTCATCTATCCCTTCGCCTCACCCGTGATCAACGACTTGACAACCCTATCGGACGTCCTGATCCTCGCCGATAAGTACGACATCGAAGCGGCGCGATCGCGCTTGCGGCCATGCCTTGCGGAGCTGGCGAAAACGGAACCTCTTCGAGTGTATGCGATTGCTTGTCGACTCGGATTTGAGGATGAAATGAAGATCGCTTCATCTCATACGACATCAATCGACCTCTCTGAGCTCACTCAGCTACCTGAAGAATTCAAGCCTATCCCTTCTACGGAGTATCATCGGCTCGTCCGTCTCCGCGGGAAGTACCGCAAAGCGGTCGTGGCCATTGCCGCCCGGAAGCCGTTCTCCAATCTCAACCGGAGGGTACCCATCGTAGATTGTGTGATGAAAGGTGCACCGTTGGAGTATGATCCTTTCGCCGCAGTGTTGAAAAAGGACTTTGCTGTTGACGTTGAGTATGAGGATGTCGAAAATCAGATCCGATCCTTTCTTGTCCAAGTCAAGGCATTGAACCTAACTGTTTAAATGTTTAGAATTCGTCGCTGTACGAGACGTTCTGCATGGTCTGAGCTCAGTGTACGATATTTGAATAGTCACTTTTTACGGTTGCATTGTCAATGTACTATCCGAGGGCTCCGGGGTTGGTCTGAGGAGAACGCAAGTACTGTCTGCCGCTTCCCAGGGTCCGAGGTTAATATTAAAACACGGAATGCCAATCTCCAGGGACAGTGGTCGTTTTTGCGCTCCGCTGACGTCGAACGAGATCTCGGACCTGCGATTTGTTTGCGGTGTCCCCGTCCGACGCTATGGTTAAATAGTACTGAATGGATCAGTACAAAATGTCAGTCGCTGTTGGGTCGTTTTCACTTCCCAGTACCTGCGGTGAGGTGGGGGGCGACAATTGCGTCGGCTCCGATTCAGTGTTTGCCTTTGTTTGTTCTGTGGGCGTCCCTGGCCGGGTTTTTCTCCGGCAAGCTCGGGTGGAGGACTGGTCAATACAGTGGGACTGGGGTTTTATCGATGAGCATTCGCTCATAATGATTCAAATGACCCTTTGAGTTGGTGGTGGTGGTCGAACAAGGGGGAAGTGCCAACTTGAGGTCGGGTTGACCCCCCAGGTACCCGGCCGGAGCGCTCCGGAGATTTGCACATTCATCGCGGATAACGGTTGCCGGTGTTTGCGGACACCTGGGCTTATCAAGTTTAGCGCGGATTCGTCAACGTACTATCAGATTTTCTCGTTGACGGGCCTCGTGGATCAATGCAGGGATTGGGTACTTAAACCATCTCGATGGTGCCATTGGCAGCAGGCGCCCCATCCCCATGTCCTCACCCAATCCCCTGCAACAACTCCGTCGCCTTGATGGATCTTCACCCAACTTTCACGACCACATCAGCAACATACTTCGTGAGGAGGAGTACAAACGATGGGTGTCGAACGTCCAAGACGATGATCTGGTGGGAATTGTCAACTATCTGGACGAGGTGCGTCGTCGCGTCATCTCTCTCTTCCTCCCTTCCCATTCAGCCACCACAGATCCTCGATACCCTCGATCCTTCCAGTTCCACTTTCCGGAGATGTCTGCGCGAACTCAGGCACATATGCGGCACCAGAACAATACTCCCAACGTCATACACATTCTCGTCCCAGCGTTTGGGTATCGGACATCGGCCTGTCGCCTCGGGAGGTTCTGGTGATGTGTACGAAGGGACTCTTGATGGTTCAAAGGTTTGCGTCAAACGCGTCCGCGTCTACTCAAGGGATGGTCAGACCAAAAGTACAAAAGTGCGTGTTCCGTCGTTCTCCCAGTCTATTGTTGCCGACGAGACCCGTAGACCCTCTACCAAGAGACTGTGGTGTGGAAACGCTTGAAACATCGAAACATCGTCCCCCTCCTCGGAATCACTCCAGATCCTCTCCAGCTTATCTCGGAATGGATGTCCGGTGGAGACTTGTCGGAATACATCACAAAGCATCCCCGATCAGACCGGCTCAGTTTTGTAGGTATTCTTACTGTCGCATTTTATTGTTGCTTACTGCCCTCATCAGCTATCCGATGTCGCTGCAGGTCTTCACTACCTCCACTCCCGCAACGTGATACACGGAGATCTCAAGGGGGTACGTGATTGTTTTAGTCCCTGTTTTACCGTCATACCGACACCCACTCAGCCAAACGTCCTCGTGGACTCCTCCGGCTGTGCACGCATTACGGACTTTGGCCTTGCTACTGTCACTAAAAACCTGGATTCTATCCGGAGCGCCGCTGGTGATAAGGGTCATACCGCACGATGGACTGCGCCGGAGATTTTGAATGATGAGGGAACATACAGCAAAGAAGCTGATATTTTCTCTTTTGCCATGGTCATGATCGAGGTGCGTTATGGAAGGCCCGCTGTGCGTAAGGCTTCGGCTTACTTCCGTTTCGCGTTGACGCAGGTATTCACTGGTGCAGTCCCGTTTCATCCCAGTCTACCTGCAGCAGCCATGTTGGCCATCATGGCCGGCAAGCGTCCGTCACGACCAACGCACCAAGCCCTCACGAAAGAGTTGTGGATATTGATCCAACGTTGCTGGGATCAGGACTATCACTTGCGCCCGGAAATTTCAGAGGTATCACAAGTTTTGAATGGCAGGTAAGCCCCCTTTCTGTTTGGTGACCGCGAATTCATTGTTGGCTGATTTTTCGTGTGCAGACAGCCCCCTCCCATTGAACCCTCAGTCCATAGAATCACCTCTCCTTCGACTGTTACACTAGGGCAACAACATCTACGAGACACAACACAGGACCATTCCGGCGACCGGCGGGGTGGCCAACCGAACGGAAACATCAGCCGGAGGCAATCACGCAGAAATACAGGTCACTCCGAACCCCTCCCCCCAATGCCCACCGACCATGGGCAATTCAACCCTAGCGAGCCACAGACAAGCCCGGCTCGAAACAAAGTCTATGACCATGCGGGTGGAGCTGGGGAGTCGTGTACCGACCTCCAGAATACTCTTGGTGGTAGGAAGGCGTCGAAGAGAGACGCGAGAGGCAAAGGTTCCCGTGAGTTATCCGCACATCAACCCACTCCTCCCGTTGCTGACACCGGCGTAGGGATCGATCTCAACCACGACTTGGAAGAGAACGAGGGAGAATATTGGCGTGGCGGGCGGCAGAAAAGCCACGGAACTTCTCGTACGTTACTTATTTTAACCTTTCCCTACCTGTCGCCTGACATGGACGAAGGCTCGGTTCTGAATGTAGGTGACGGATATTATCAAGGTAGTCAAAGTCGGAACCCTTCCCGTGCATTTCTCCGTCTGGTTATTTTCTGACTGTCTATAACTCTCGGGATAGGTGTGCATCTACCAAACAATGCACCTCAAGATCCGGGACAGCACAGCCAATCTAGTATGCCGGTTTTGCCGTTTGTGCTGAAATTAACAAGTAACTCTATACCCACAGGGACCGATCAGGTCGGCGGGGAAAGGAACACTCCTCGTTAGTGTTGTGCTTCTACTGACCCCAAGTTGGTCTTAAGTTCTTGGGATATCAGATTATGACCCGCAGACGGGGGCTCAACCCCGCAATCAGTCCCGCGTGGATATGGGTGGGGCACACCCTGAGGATGAGGGAAGGCATGGGTCTGGCGCACGACAAGATAGCCGTGGAGCCTCTCGTATGTTTTCTCTTTCGATTCTTTACTCGACGCCTGACGGGTGTGGTGGCTCGGCTCTTGGCGTAGGTGACGGATACTACCAAGGTGGTCCAAATAAGAATCCCTCCCGTACGTTTCCCGCTCGATTACACTTCTGAGATTGATGGAATCTCGAGTAGGTGCGCATCTGCCGAACAATTCATCTCGGGATAATCTGGGACAGTTCAACAAGTCCAGTGCGTCCGTTTCGCCCGTTCCACTGGGATTTCTGAGTGAATATGTCCGAATCCATAGGGTCCGATCTGTACGATGGAAGGAAGGGAGGCTCTCGCCCCGATCTCCTGAATACAGGCGACGGGTCACTTTCAAGGCAAACTTCTCGGAGAGATGCTGCCGGAACGAACGCCGGTTATGTGACCGGGGGCGTTTCTCGTCAGTGTTATATATCGCCTGACCTCGGGCCCATTCTGAGTTTTTCGGGGATCAGGCTATGGGTCGCGAAACGTGACTGGATCCAGGCTAAACCTAGATGAAACACTCATCGAGGACCAGGGGCCTCCCCACGAGCTGAAGACTCTCACTCAACTACCTGGCCGACAGACGAGCGGTGTGTTTCCCGGCGCATGCGGTGGCCCGATGGCGCTTAGTCCATACCTGACTTTGCAGGTGGTCCTCGGGGTGGCCGAGATCAAGCGGCCAAAAACGCCCCAAAAGATGTGTTGGGTGCGTACACCAACCGGACTCGTTTGCGACTCAACCCATCACAAGTTTTATTGACTGACCACGGATCTCTCAGACTCCCCACCCTGGAAAAGATTGACCAGAAAATCCATCACCGCGTATGAGCGCGTCTCTCTGATTACCACAATCTTCTCGGACCATGATAAAGTCGAGTTACCCAAATACCTCTCCCAGGATGATGCTCAGACCTTTATCAATATGGTAGACGAGGTGAGTCTCATTATTAAAGAACGGGTGGATGTACTCCAGCCTAAACTTCTGCCCTCCGTCCACCTGTCGGTTAGGTGATGAATGGTCTCGCACCACAGGTCCACAGGAAATTTCTGCATGCCGTTTACAGGATTTGTGGCCGCCAATCACTGGTTCCGCAATCACTGGAAATTCCGCTCTGTTATGACCCGAGTGAACAACCAGTATTCCGCGGCGGGTTTGCGGATGTATGGAAGGGCCGATATCGCGGCAGGGAAGTTGCAGCCAAAGTTTTGAGGTTACGAAGGAAGGATGACACCGAGCGGATTAGAAGGGTGGGTCGCTGGTGCTGTTCTCTCGACCAGCTATGTCCCTTAACAACTGATCATGCTGGTAGAGCTTCTGCAAGGAAGTTGTAGGGTGGAAGACCCTTAGTCATCCAAATGTCCTTCCGCTGCTAGGCGTGACGACGACCAATGATCGGCTCGTGATGGTATCGGAGTGGATGACAAATGGCAATATCAATGGGTATGTGGAGGTGAATCCCGGCGCGGATCGGTTGAAACTCGTATGTTGTTGCTTTTTTACTTAAAATCCTTACCTTTGTTTGTCATTGACAATCGCGCATTCCCTGTAGTTGATAGATGTCTCTAAGGGATTGGTCTATATGCACGATCAGGGGATCATCCACGGTGATCTTAAAGGGGTACGTTCCAGATCCCTTTCTAGCCTTCCGCCCGCACCTGACTGGCCTAAGGCAAACATCTTGGTCGACAACAGCGGCCGCGCATGTTTGGCAGACTTCAGTCTACTCACGATAGCCTCGGACCAGCAAACCATGGTAACATCATGCATAGAAGGCGGCACGATTCAGTGGATGAGCCCGGAGCTCCTCTACCCGGAACGCTTCGGATTGAAGAAGAGTCGTCCAACGAAGGAGTCGGATTGTTACGCGTTGGGGATGGTGGTATACGAGGTTCTCGGCGGGCAGATACCATTCCACCCCTCTGCTCCCTTCACTGTTATTGGGAAGGTTTTGGAGGGTAAGCGTCCTGCGAGACCCGAAGGAGAGAGAGGGAGACTGTTCACAAATGCTATATGGAGGCTATTGGAGCTTAGTTGGAAGACTCAACCGCGCGACAGGCCAAACGCAAAAGCTGTACTTTCGTGTTTGGAAGGGAATCCGCCCTCTGTATGGTTAGTCCCCAATGTGGACAAAGACTCGGGGGTAGGTGGCGGAAACGAGTCGGATGCGGTATCGAGCGATTCTGGTGCGTATCCTCCGTTCACCTTAGTTTCACTTTCGGTTACCCTTGTGGCGCGTTAGATCCACCCCCGTTGCAGCCACCACCGGGTGCTGACGGTACGTTCCCCCGTTTTCCTTTGTTGATACGAGATTTAACGGATATATATTTGCCAGTGAATGATTCTACGGCTGGAGGCGCGACTCGGCGCGAGCGTCTGACACAACCACAGACGAGGGGTGGGAGGGACGATTTCACACATCAGCCCCCAGGACCCACCCCTCCTATGAGGACCCAAGGGGGTCTGAACATGCCCGAACCAGAGGTGCCTAAAAAGAGTACGTGCAGACCATCATAACACGGCCTCCTGCTGATTACGGGCCGGGATATAGCATGCGGATGCTGTTGAAGGAAGGATGATAATCCTAGGAAAGTTGATGCTCGACGGATGTGCGGGTTCGGTTTTCATTACGCAAACTGGAAGCGGTATATCTCTCGAATATGTTCCCACACAGCAAGTAGAGATTACCGACGGAATTGTAGTCGCCGTGGTGGGGTTATCCATCCGGTCATTCACCGCGATTGGACAGCTACTCCTACACAGCAGAGCTAGAGAGCCCCCTTCAGCGAGGGAACGAGCACCAGGGGATTGACGCCATGACGATAGGAGGGTCGACTACCGCAATCGTGAGCTGACTTCTTCATTGGTCGAACCTGCCAGATTCGATGCGGAGTGGGGATACCAAGTCACCGCATAGCGATACCTTTTTTTTTTTTTTTTTTTTTTGGTGATTTGTTTATCCAGTCCCCGCGATGCTTCACTCGCGCTGGGTGGAACGGAAAACCGAATGCATTCCACTACCCATAGCTCGGAAGTTTTGTTGCAAGTTGTTACAAAATACCTCACGACGTAGGGGATATCGCATCGAAACCGTCATCATCTGGAATCTCAGTACCGGGTCGGTTTCGCTCAACAATATTAGCCTTGCCCACCACGCTGAACATAGTATTGAGTCCGTCATTTGATAGGGCTCATCCGATTCCGCCTCCTCGCGACGGAGTATCGTCATCTCACACTCCTACACTCAAGATATCGCAGAGAGGCCGAGGCTATTGCATGTTCGGCTATACAGTTGAAGTTTCAATGATTCATATCACCGATAATTAAGGTTGTATGAGATCTGAGTCGTGATGTCAACCATGTAAATACATGAAGTTCAAGCCCTGGAGTCAATCAAGGTATGGAGTACCAAATCGGCAGCGTTGGCTTGGACATAGTCCTCTCTAATGACCGTTGACGAGTGGGGCCCGACGAAAAATGTGGCCGGAAGCTGAAGCCTGAGGCCTGACGGCTCCCTCGATCACTTCAGGTGAATCGTCAATTTCGTCAAATGAGGGTTGTCGATCAGCGTTTCGCGCAACGTGTTCGGAGAGCTCCCCGAAGTCCTCCCTCCCAGGTTCAGCCCATAGCTGAATCTCAAATATCGAGACCAGTGCCATCCAAATCAGGCTCGACTGCTCCACCCTCCTTGCCGGTCCCAGCGGATACTCGAAAAAAGGTTCGCGAGACGACAGCCCCAACGATTTTCGGGGACCAGGTAACGCCCACGGCGAACCAGGCAGTGTAGAGAGCCACGTCGTTGTCCGTGGTGGAATAGAGGTCCCACGCAGCACATCAAGTGTCTGACTTGTAACTTTACTAGTCCCACGGAATATCACCGGAAGTTCGGACAGACGGAATCACGTCGGTTAATGGTATGTTCTATCTCCGGCAGTGTACCTGCGATATAATCCGACGCGTTCACCGTCTCCCCTAAAGGAACCGGAGAAACCACCTAAACTTCTTCCAGGAGGGGCGGGGCGGGGGGGGGGGGCGACCAGCGGCGTGATCGGAGGGGCGAGAGTCGTGCAATGAGGTGAGGCCACCGTCCGGATCATAAGGGAAGGTAGGGTCTGGCCATGGCAATTGTAGAAGAAAGTCGCGACGGTGCAAATTATCGTCCAAATAAGCCGCAAGATAGCCCATCCAAGCAAGCCAAGACGAGTCAAAGCATTACCAGGAGGCTCCCAGTGACGAGATGAAAATGTCGCTTCTCCGGTCCTTCTGACTTGCGCTGTCTGCAGCAGAATGTCCACGGTTCCTCAGGCACCGGCCGACCCACTTTTTCCAGAGCGTCACGAGGAGCACAGCAAAGAGAGGAGCTGCGGGGCCTGCGTGGCGTAACGACTGGACGATGACGATACAGGGGAACTGGGCCAGGCGATGGAGCTGAGGTCCGCATTGGAGGGGGGAGTTGTCCGTAGAGTGGATGAGGAGTTGTATATACGCAGCAATCACTTTGTTCGGATTGGGTCCTGGCTCGGATTATACATTGAAGACCGACCTGCGCGTCACAGAAGTCGGGGACGAGGTCAACGAGGGCGGTGGTGGGGGTAGAAATTCACGAAAACGAGGGAGGTATAAAGGTCTTCACATACTTTCTCGTGTAATCTTGAATCAAACTCGTCGCGCGCGAATCGTTCGTTCCCAACGCTTTTAAGAACCCTTTGAGGGTGAAGTACAGGCTGTGTTGGACTATGGCGGTAATCGAATGAGGCTGTGGCACCATTTTGAGTCGGGTTGCACGGCTGTGTTCCTGTGTTTTTAATTATGTTCGACGCGCGATGAAGGTGAGACAGAGAGGTTGACGCTGATCGACCCGAGGTGGCTTGGTTTGAAAGGTGCCGAGTCTAAGGCTCTGAGCGAAATGGTAGGGTCGGTTTGGAGAGCCTGGAGACATCGGGGATGGTTGTCTCGGGGGCGGGGTCCTGAGAAACGAACACTTTGGCGGGTCTGGTGAACACACCGGGTGCTCAAACGAGGGCAAAGAGAGACAGGAGCTCCTTGTGGAACGAGAACGCGTCCTCACAGGAGGACGTTGGCGGAGGATGGCGGTCGATCTCGGGAGCGTTGTGGTGGAGCGGGAGCAGCCGAGGATACGGCACACGTTCCGACGCGTTCTCATCCCTGTCCAGTCATCTCCTCGCACCGCACTCTGCAGCGAATGCAACTGTGAATGTCGTCACAACCTTTGATTGCATACATGTCAATATTACGGCCAAGATTCCACCCGGGACCTTCTGAGTCGGGGACGCGTGCACACTACAGTTATTAGTCTGCAAAGGTCTGCAAGCAGACCAAAGTGTTACCGCTGACGCCCACGCGCCACATGGTTGGGGGGAGGCGCCTGGTACATATACAAGTATCTCGCCGGCGGTGCGCATTCCATTGGCCCACCAGTCGACATCCTAGGAAAGGATATCCCCCATGTCTTCTGGCAATCCCTTGACCCTACTCCGTCGCCTCGACACCTCTTCTTCCACGTTCCACGATCAAGTCAGCAACATACTTTCTGGAGAGGAGTATAAACGATGGAAACCAGGCGTCCAGGGTGATGATCTGGTGGGGCTTGTCGACTATTTGGACAAGGTACGTCACCGTGTCTCACTCGTTTGTTCCCCGCTCAACTTAAAGTAGGTTCTCGATGCTCTCGACCCTACCGGCCTCACCTTCCGGAAGTGTCTGCAGGAACTCAGAGACATATGTGGCGCCAGAGCGATACTGCCAAGATCGTCCACGGTTTTGTCTCAGGCTTTGACTCCTGATCAGCTTCCTGTCGCCTCGGGAGGTTCTGTCGATGTGTACAAAGGGTCCCTGAACGGGTCGACGGTTTGCATCAAACGTTTTAGGGTGTACTCGAAGGACGGTCCTCGGAAAGCTACGAGGGTACACTATTGATGTCATCGCCTTCCCTGTCTGTCCTTGCTGACAAGACTAACAGGCCTTCTGTCAAGAGGCCGTAGTATGGAAACACTTGGAACACAAAAATATTGTCCGCCTCCTCGGCGTCACTTCCGCCCCTCTCCAGCTTGTTTCGGAATGGATCCCTGGTGGAGACCTGACGGAATACGTCAAGAAGCACCCGGGTGTAGACCGACTTGGTCTTGTGGGTGTCCCTACTGTCACATTCAGTCCCTTGCTCACTCCTGCCACCAGCTATCCTGTGTCGCTGACGGCCTTCATTACCTCCACTCACGCAACATAGTTCATGGCGATCTCAAGGGAGTACGTGAATAATTTAAGTCCCGTCCCACGACCGTCCTGACACGCGCCAAGTCCAATATACTCATGGATGCTGCAAACAACGTACGGATCACGGGTTTTGGTCTTACCACGGTCACTCGGAACCTTGATTCGGCACGAGGCACCACGGGCGATCTGGTTTACAGCGCGCGATGGACTGCGCCGGAGATCCTGGAAGGGAAGGTGACACACAGCAAAGAAGCGGACATTTTCTCATTCGCAATGGTCATGATCGAGGTGCGTCACAGGTGGGTTATTTGCGTTGATCCTTGGCTTACCGCCATCTCGTGTTACCACAGGTATTTACCGGCGCAATTCCGTTTGATGATCGCACGCATCTAGTGGCTACGGCGGCAATAATAATTGGCAAGCGCCCGCCTCGACCGACCGACCCAACTTTCACAGACGAGTTGTGGGCATTAACGGAGCGCTGTTGGGATCAGCATCCTCACGTGCGCCCACAGATTCCGGAGGTGTTGAAGGGTCTCCGTGGTTCGTGAGCTCTCTCTCTTTTGGCGATCAAGCGTTTTGTTGACCCCACTGTTTCCTTGTGTGCAGCCCATCACCCACCCGTAAAACTTCCCGCCCCAAAGTTTAATTATGCTTCACCTGCAAAAAGAGTGCAACAAGAGCAACCCGACGGACAAAGTACAATGGCGTCGGATCCGCCTTCGCCCCTCAACACGGTTTCCTCATCTCCACCTCCCACTCCGCAAGTTCCTTCCCAGGAGGTGGACTATAGGAATGATCCCATCGCAGCATTGCAGGATCCGCCATCCGACGTATATCGTAACAGTTGTGGGTTTAAGACACTACAGGACAACCTCGGAGGTTCTGGTATGTTTCTCTTTTCAATCCCTCCTACCCGCACCTTACACTGGCGGGGGTTTTGTTCTGAACGCAGGCGACGGATCTCACGAAGATGATCAAAGTCAAGACCCCTCCCGTGCGTTTATTCATTGATTATACGCTCAACGTTGGTGACATCCCGGACAGACATGGATCCACGGAACGATTCACCCTGGAGTCATCTAGAACAGGATGACCAGTCTAGCGGGTCTACCTCACCTATCTCACTCAGATCATCGAGCGGGGACTTGGAACTCATAGGAGATGGTTCTGATCTTGATCTCTTGAATATGGATTATGGGGCCCTTCCAAAACAAGAGTCTGGACAGGATGCCTCAGATGCGAACGTTGGTCGTACAGCCTGCGACGCCTCTCGTGGGTGTGATACATCTCCTAACATTGAATGATTCTGAGTTCTTCGCATATTAGACCCAGATTTGCAGATTGAGAACCAGTCCAACACAGATATTGACGAAACAACTCCCAAGGGCCAAGGGGACCCGCTCACCCAGATGCATCAGGATCAACCCGGGAAACCACCGCAGGAACTGGAGTCACACAATATAGTATCTGACCTACGAACGGACGACTTCCGCAGCCCGTAAGTTCCCATTCTTCGACGATCATGCATTCGGTGACCTCACCGTCTTCCCGTGTGTAGCGATACACCTCCTGTGAACCTTCCCACCCAGAAGTCTGTTGACGCTCCAGCTTCAAACGAAGACGCAAGCGAGCAACCTGCAGGACAAAGCCCAGTGGTATCGGACTCCTCTTCGCTTCGCAGCACGGTTTCTCCATCTCCCTCTCCCACTCCGCAGATTCCTTCCAAGGAAGTGGACTACAGGAATGATCCCATCTCTCCGGAGGACCGTGAGAGTGCGGGGGCGGACGAGAGTCAGGATGCAAGACCACATACTAGTTCCAGCGAAATGTTGCAGCATCCGCCACCTGACGCAGATGATAACCATTCTGAGAGTGATCTTGTCTCTCCAGAGAACCGTGATTGGATCGCGAGGATGGATGACGGTCCGAGTGAAACATTACATGTTAGTCTCAGAGCGATATTGCAGGATCATCCGTCCCACGCAGATCATGACTCTTCTGGGTCTTGTATCGACCTCCAGGATACTCTCAGTAGCGGAAACGCGTCGAGAGTGGACGTGAATCACAAATTAATCAGTGAGTTGTCCATTCATAAACTTGTTTTTGCCGTTGCTAAGATCGGCGTAGGATTGGATTACAGCTGTGGCTCGGATGAAAGCGACGAGGAAGGTTATTTGTCCGAGACCCAACAGGACGACTCCGAAGCCTCTGGTACGTTGTTCGTTTCAACCCTTCCCACTCGCACCTTACACGAGCGGGGGTTCAACTCTGGATGCAGGTGACGGATCTCACCAAGGTGATGATCGAGACCCCTCCCCTATGGTTCCCTGTCCTCCCACACACCCAAGGAAGTCAAATTTGTACCCACCAGGCGCGTTCCTAGATTATCAGGAGCACAACAAATCCAGTACGTCAATTTCATCCACCCCGCTGTGATTACCAAATGAGACTCAGAATCCGTAGGGGTCGATATCCACGACGAGACGAGAAATGCGTGGCATATGGGTAATGTAGCCCATCTAATCCAAGAATCTGAACAGGATGCCTCGGATACGAACGTCGGTCATGCAACCGACGACGGTTCTGGTGGGTGTCATGTATATTTCATAAACTTGAGTTATTCTGAGCTCTTCGCGAATCAGATTTACAGACCGGGAACCAATCCAATAACCAGTCGCCCACAGATGTCAACAAAACACTCCCTGAGGACCAGGAAACACCACTCGTCCAGACACATCAGGACCAGTGGAAACCACCGCGAGGACCAGAGATGTACGGTAAGACATCGATGGATGACTACCCTGTCCCGTAAGTTCCCTCTCTATGGTGCTCGCGCATTCAGTGACCTCGTCATTTTCTCGTGTAGATGCCAATTTCCCATGGATCCCCCTGCCCAAAAGATTGTCTACGATTCACCTCTACATGATGAGCCAGAGGAGGAATCTGTCGAACAGAATTCAACGGTGTCGAGGTCTCCTTGGCTCCGCAACACGGCTTCCCCGTCTCCCCCTCCCACTCTGCAAATCCCTTCCCAGGAGGTGGACTACGGGAGTGATCCCATCTCTCCAGAGGACCGTGGTGAGAGTCCGGGGGCGGACAAGAGCCATAATACAAGGCTGCACGCTAGTTCTGAGGAAATGTCGCAACGTTCATCACTTGACGCAGGTGATGACCATTCTGGCAGTGATATTACCTCTCCAGAGAACCGTGATTGGACCGCGAGGGCGGATGAGGGCACGAGTGCAATATCACATCCTAGTTCCAGGGAATTATCGCCGGTTCCTCCATATCACACAGATTACGACCATTCCGGGTCACGTACCAATCTCCAGGATACTCTCAGCAGCGGAGGCACGTCGGGAGTAGACGTGAGTGACGAAGGGTCCGGTGAGTCGTCCGTTCGTAAACTCGTTTTTGGCGTTGCTGAGGTTGGCGTAGGATCGGATGACAGCGACGAGGAAGATGATTTATCTGAGACGCAACAGGACGACTCCGAAGTTCCTGGTATGTTACTCGTTCCAACCCTTCCCGCTCGCAACTTACACGGGCGGAGGTTTAGCTCTGGATATAGGCGACAAATCCTGCCAAAGTGATGACCGAAACTCCTCCCCTACAATTCTCCATCCTCCAACACCCCTAAGGCAAACAACTCTGCACCCACCGGACGGTCCGTCTCCGGATCATGACAAGCCTAGTACGTCGATCTCACCTATCTCACTCGGATCATCGAATGAATAACTTGGTGCTCGCAGGGGATGACCAGCACGATGGATCCAATGATGCTGAGCTCCAGAATACGGATGATGCGGCTCCTCCAAAGCCAGAATCTGAGCAGGATGCTTCGGGTACGAACGTTGGCCGTGGAGTCGACAACTCTGTTGGTAGGTGTTGTACTTCTCCTGACCTCGACCTATCCTCAGTTATCCGCGCAACAGGCTCGAGTTTGCAGCCCGTGAAACAATCCCACAACCAGTCTCGCACAGATGGCCACGAACCACTCCCCAAGGACCAAGAACTCCCGCTCCCTCAAACGCATCAGGATAAGCGAAAACCACCACCAGGTAGAACATCGACGGATGACTACCGTGTCCCGTAAGTTCTCTCTCCCTGGTAGTCACGCATTCAATGACATGGCTTTTTTCTCGTGTGTAGATGCCACTTTCCCATGGACCCCCCTGCTCAAGAGTTTGACTACGATTCACCCCCATACGAGGAACTACCCGGACAGAATCCAATGGTGTCGGATCCTCCTTTGCCCCACAACACAGTTTCCCCATCTCCCTGTCTTACTCCACAGGATCCGCCATCCGACCCGGATTGTGGCCCGGGTGGAATGTCCACACGCGATCCCCTGGAGGAACTCCGCAGCCTCGACATGTCTTCTCCCAAGTTTCATGATCAACTCAGTGACATACTTCGTGGAGAGGAGTATAAACGATGCGTGCCAGACCTTCAGGGTGGTGATTTGATGTGGTTTATAGACTATCTGGACCAGGTACGCCTTCCTGTCTCACTTATTCGCTCCCCGCTCAACCCACCGTAGACCCTCGATGTTCTCGATTCCGCCAGTCCCGCCTTCCAGGAGTGTTTGCGCGAACTCATGCATATATGTGGCGATAAGGAGGTATTGCCAAAATCGTATACACTCTTGTCTCAGCCTTCGTACATCGGTTCCTACCCTTTCACCACAGAAGGTTCCGGTGAACTGCACGAGGGGATCATCGACGGCTCAATGGTTTGCGTCAAATCTGTTAGGACGTTCCCAGAGTTGGGTGAAATTATCCCCGTAAAGGTAGGTTATTATTTGGTCTCCCCCAGCTGCCGTTGCTGACGAGACCCGTAGGCCCTCTACCAAGGAGCTGTGGTGTGGAAGCGGTTGATGCATGAAAACATTGTCCCTCTCCTTGGTGCTACTTCAGACTCCCTCCGGCTTGTCTCAAAATGGATGCCTGGTGGACCTCTACCGAACTACCTCGTGAGGTACCCCGATATGGACCGACTTAGTTTTGTGTGTATCCCCTGCCGTTGTGTTTGATTCCATACTTACTCCCGCCACCAGCTGTCTGGTGTCGCCAAGGGCCTTGCTTATCTCCACTCCCGCAACATAATTTATGGCAATCTCAAGGGAGTACGTGATTGTTCTAGGTCATGCTTTACTACCATATTGACACTTTCTAGTCAAGTATTCTTGTGGATGCCGATGGTCATGCACGGATCACGGATTTTGGTGGCTCCGCAATCATTCAAGGTGCTGGTTCGACACAAAGCGTCTCGGATAATTCAGACCACGCCGTGCGATGGGCCGCACCAGAGATCGCAGGAGGGAGTGGAATATACAGCAAGGAAGCGGATGTTTTCTCGTTCGCAATGCTCACGATCGAGGTGCGTTACGAATGGATTGTTTGCATTAACCCTTGGCTTACTGTCATCTCGTTCACCACAGGTACTTACTGGGGCGGCTCCGTTCGACGATCGCGCACCTCAGAAGGCTATGGAGGCAATAGAAGGTGGCGAGCGCCCGCCTCGACCCCCTCAGACGCATCAGGATCAGCGAGAGCCACTGCAGGACCCGGAGGAACACGCTCGGGCATCAGGCCCATGGACGAACGGTGTGTTTCCCCCTAGCAAGTGAGACCGCAGTAATACTAAACCCTGCATCTGATTTTGCAGGTGGTCCTCAGGGTGACCAGGAACGTGAGGCCAAAAATACTTCAGGAGACGCGTTGGGTGGGTACATAATACTAGACTCGTCTGCGATTCAACCCACTAAAAGCCTCGTTAACTGACCGCGGATCACCTAGACCCTCAAACCTGGAAAGGATTAATCAGAAAAACCCTCACCACACGTGAGCGCGTCAATCTGATTACCACAATCTTCTCGGACCATAATCAAGTCGAGATACTCAGATGCCTCTCTCAGGGCAACGCCCAGACCTTTATTGATATGATGGACGAGGTGAGTCTCTGTACTGAGGAATGGGTGGGTAGACTCTGACTCAAACTTTCACCCCCTGTCTCGCTGTTGGCTAGGTCATGAATGGTCTCACACCACAGATCCGCAAGAAGTTTCTGTATGTTGTATATAAGATCTGTGGCCACCAAACCCTGGTTCCGCGATCACTGGAAATTCCGCTTTGTTATAACCCGAACGAACAACCAGTATGCTACGGCGGATTTGCAGATGTGTGGAAGGGTTGGTATCAAGACAAGGAGGTCGCAGCCAAGGTTTTGAGGTTACGCAGGAAGGGCGACCTCGAGCAGATTAGAAGAGTGAGTCGCTGTGGTGCTCTCTCGACCTGTTACGTCCATTAACAAGCGATTGTGTCTGGTAGAGCTTCTGCAGGGAGGTTGTAGGGTGGAAGACCCTCTGTCATCCGAACATACTGCCATTATTAGGTGTGACGATGACAAATAACCGGCTCGTGATGGTATCGGAGTGGATGACAAGTGGTAACATCAACGAGTTTTTGAAGACGAATATCGATGCGGATCGGTTGAAACTTGTATGTTTTTCGTTCATGGTCCTTCTCTTTGTTTGCCATTGACAGTCACGCGTTTCCTGGAGGTGAGAGACGTCACTAAGGGATTGATCTATATGCATGATCAAGAGATAATTCACGGTGATCTCAAAGGGGTACGTTTCTGAGTCCCTTGCCAGCCTCCTGCGTGCACCTCACCGGCCCTAAGGCAAATATTCTTATCAACAATAGTGGCCATGCCTGCTTAGCAGACTTCAGTTTCCTCACGATGGCCTCGGATCAGACAACCGTCATAACGTCATGTGTAGAGGGCGGCACGATTCCGTGGATGAGCCCAGAGCTCCTCGACCCGGAACAGTTTGGCTTGAAGAAGAGTTGTCCGACGAAGGAGTCGGATTGTTATGCACTGGGCATGGTAGTATACGAGGTTCTCAGTGGGCAGACACCATTTTCCCCATCCATTGCCTTCGCTGTTGTTAGGAAGGTTCTGGAGGGTGAACGTCCTGTGAGACCTGAAGGAGAGAGAGGGAAACTGTTCACAGGTGCTATATGGGAGCTATTGGTACTTTGTTGGGACCACCAACCAAGTGGCCGGGTAAACGCAAAAGCTGTGCTTTCGTGTTTAGAAGGGAATCCTTCTGTATGGTCACCTCCTAATGTAGATGAACATTCGGGGGTGGGTGGTGGTGACCAGTTGGATGCACCATCGAGAAATTCTGGGGTATTCTCCACCTCACCTTGCCTCACCTTTGATCATCCTTGTGGTGTATTAGACCCATCTCCATTGTGGTCGCTGGCAAGTGCTGCCGGTACGTTCTCCATTTCCTCCATTGATCCGAAACTGATCCATTGATAGATTACTACTCGCCAGTAAATAGTTTTATGGCTGGAGTGACCGAACAAGAGTATCCGAAAGAGGAGGCCAAGGAACCTGAGGGGAAGGTTGAGGTACACTGTGGTTTCCCTTTTTTTTACACGACACCATTCTGATTCTATCACAGAAGGAAAGGGAAAAGGAACTTGAACACGAGAAGAAAATGATGCAATATTTTCTATTTCAAATCATTTCACTTACATCTGTGTTTTGTATGCTCGCTACTTTTGCCCTCACGTAGGGTCTCCTGTATCTTGTCTTCACTCTCTCTGTTTTCATTCAATATAAGATAAGATAAGCCCGCATTTTCAAACTCCCTTGGTGTTCACTTTTCTTTTTTGTGCACTCAGCTTGCTACGCTTGCACTCTAGCTTGATCACTTGTCACTCGCTATTTCCTATGGGGTGAGTCCTACGCGGACCACACAAGGCCAGGCAATCCTCTGGGGCAGAATGAGGCTTCCTTGGGTTCTGGTATCTACATATTGAATGCGAGCTAAGCTCAACCAATGGATAAAGATGAGGTCTGAGAACTTGTCTAGGAGGGCAGTAAAATGCCTGGTCTCGCCTACTCCTTCCAGCCCAGAAATAACAATACCTCGACCTACAGATTCTTCATGAAGGCACCCGGTGGATCCCCAGCCGGATTCTGTAGATGACGAGATCACAGAATGACCGGAATGTAACTTCAATCGGTGCGGTGTTCATTATCTCCGGAGAGGAATTATAGCTATTGTAACTGCGGTCTGCCGTGACGATTGACAGGTAGATCAGTCTCTGGGACCATATCCAAAGGCACTCGCGTGTGGAGATGCCGTTGCGAAGGGAGGGGATCGTACAAATCTGACGATCGAGGCACGACATGTAGAAACTATCCGGGTGGGTTTTTTCGCATTCACCGGCCTGAGGGCTAGAGAGGTCCTATGGTCCGCGCGGGGGCGCTTGGGAGTCGTTCGTCAAGTGGCAATTATCTGTACTAGGGGTGACTTGGGAGCGAGTTCACGTCCAAACGAGCATCCATGCACGGCGTGCGGACCAGAACCAAGGATTACTAGCCAGTGGCAGCAGTTAGCGAGATAGAATAAAAGTTGATTCTTTCACTCTCGTGTGTTTGCGGAATACAGCGGTGTGGTGTGGTCCAACGTTTCGCGAGGTAGAGATATATCGAGCGCGAATCGAGTGGTGCGGTGAAGGAAGTACTGATGCAAGTGGACGACAAGATGTGGTGACGGAACGGAGGACGAGTTGCGGTGGCGACGTGGAAGGTCCGAGCCCAACATGTCCACTCAGCCACTCGTCTGTTTCCATATTTGGGTGTGACCCACGTCGGCGATCACCGAATGCAGACCTCCTGCTAGCGGGACAAGCCTACGTGAGTCGCTCGTTCACCAACAGTTTGACCCGGTTTGGCCATTTCCCTCCCTTCCTGTACGAAATCCGATATTTGGACGTCTACCTGTTCGTAGGTTGAAAGATCCTTAGGTATCATCACGCCTCGATCCACCCCCGGACCGTTTTCTCAAGAGAACGACACCCGCGCTCGGACTAGGCAAGCCTCTGGATTCGTGCTCCGGCATCTCCACAACTTTCCCTCATACACCATCATGAACTCGGACGAGATGTTCAACTGGCCCGACGGGGACGTTATTCTGCGCGCCACTCACGGCGCCAACAGTCGGGACTTCAGAGTCCACAAACTCTTCCTCTCCTTCGCATCGCCCGTCTTCAAAGACATGTTCAAAGTCCCTCAACCCCCATCGCCATCCTCCAACGTCGACATAATCGACGTCACTGACTCTCCCCGGACATTGGAACTCGTCCTACGATTCATCTATCCCTTCGCCCCACCCGTAATCAAGGACTTGACCACCCTGTCGGAAGTCCTTATCATCGCCGATAAGTACGATATCGAAACGGTGCAATCGCGCTTGCGGCCGTCCCTTGCGGAGTTGGCGAAGACGAAACCTCTTCGAGCGTATGCGATCGCTTGTCGACTTGGGTTTGAGGATGAAATGAAGATCGCTTCATCTCACATGACGGCGATTGACCTCTCCGAGCTCACTCAGCTACCTGACGAATTCAAGTTCATCCCTGCTACGGAGTACCATCGCCTCATTCGCCGCCATAAGAAGCACCGTAGTGGGGGGGTCGCGGCTGTTGCCTCCCCGCTGATTGGCGCCCGGCTGATGAACACGCCAACCACCCAGAAACAGGGGATACCCGTCGTAGAGTTGTTTTTTGTCTCCCTTTTTTTCGTGCTAGTTTGTTATGCTGGGGAGATGTTCGCCCGACGTTGATCCGAGGTTCGGCCTGCGGTAACGTAGCACACTGTCAGTAGTTGGGTATGAACCAAACACCTGCTCGGTTGGATGCGGAGCGTGAAGACCTCACGATTGCAGCCCGCGGTGCTACGCGTCCTCCAACGATAATCACAAACTACAGTATGCATTGACCGTAAAGCTTAACCGCGAGTTACGGCATTGACCGACCAATACTAATTTACATTTGTTTAAGTATGCCCTAGACTGGAAGCGCGTCACCATCCGATCGTGGACAGAAACGCGACCACATACAGGCCCGTGACCTGTAGACAATCTAAACTGACGGATCATTTCCTTATTTGCGTTTTTGCCTACTCAGGGGTGTAACTGTTCCAGAAGCGGTGCCTTTGGCGCGACAGTAGGGTCACCCTGACGCTCGTTTGGTCCTCCGTCTCATTAACGTTGCCATCGTCAAAAGGTTGTGGCAACCAGATGATGCGCACCATACAGGTGCGGAAGAAGAGTTTGGATTTTTGATGAAGGTATCCGAACCAACGGCACGCGAGCCCGGGTTCCCTCAGGGACCTGATAAACGGACCAACGATTAATTTGCTGATGGCCGCCCGAGGCAAAGTATGGAACTCCGGAGGAGCTGTCGATCAGACAGCAGGGAAGGTTGAGACATAAGGTGGTTTAGGTTCCGAAGCTCCAGAGAGGGGAATCTGGATCTGAGTCGTCGGCGACTCATGCCGTACCGGTGAAGAGCCGGGATCAAATAACTCAAGCCAAGAAAGGTCGCCCAGTCAACGAAGACTGATCAGATGGACGAAGTTGAGTTTTGTGAGAAGGCAAGAAAGAGCAACGTTTGTTGTATCTAATGTAAAAGCGTCTTGTACGGAACACAGAAAGGAAGAAAGGACATTGTTTGCAACATCTTGAATCTATCCAAATCACACACGAACTAAAGCAAGGCGAGAACAGGACTAAGACTACACACAGACCAGACAGGAGACGACAGCAGAGCGAAAAAAAAAACAACTGACGGAGTCGGAGGGCGGAATCTGGACCAAACGGAATAAAATGGAGAATAAAGAGACGCCTCGTTAAATAGCGGGAAGGTAAACGTGACAGTACCGCGAATGTCTCGGGCAACGATGATAAACACGGACCGACCAGGTGTGTGTGAGGCGGTCTCGGTCACAGCATGGTGTCAATTGGCTTCCACCTTACCCCACCAGTTTTCTAATACTTTCCTGCCTTTGCGATCCTCACTGAGGCGAGGGACCCCAAACAAGCAATTCCGGTGAGAACCACTGCCCACAGGTTACCTCCAAGGATGTCGCTTTTTACAGAAGCAGCAAAGGTGGAGTTAGAAAACGCGGGACTAAACATCCTCGCGAGGGACATGGACATCTGAACTAGACCGTTAGTGGCTCCTAGAGAAGACGGGTTAGGGGAACCCTCTTTCGCAAGTGCCATATTGAAACTGTGAGAGTAGTAAGAATAGAAGGGTCAGGATTATTAGGTATTGAACGGGTGACTCACGAATAAGCAAGACACGTCAACCGAGTGACGAACATGATCAAGATTATTCCAGACCAGACCACCGCACGCACATATGGCAAGACCTCACCAGACTCGTCCCTCCCATTTCTCAAGACGAGGTTCAAGAACGGGAGGACGACGAATGGGAAAAACCAGAAGCACATGCAGATATGATACATCTTCGCACAGCTAAACCTCCGGAGGAGGATGGGGGTGATAAAGAGTTGGACCAAGCACGAGAGGCAGCCAGCAATGGACAGAGAGTAACCGATCTGGGAATCCTGCGAACCAAAGATGGGTCAGATGGGCGTCCGAAAACTTTCGAGATCCGGTACGTACGCTAAATGCTAACCCACCAACTTCAATGGGAGTGTAGGCAAACAGCACAAAGACGGTATCGAAGGCAGTAGCAATGAAAGAGAGAGCAAATGAAGAGACGATCAACGATTGCAGGAACGGAATTGCGAGCAGTTGCCGGGCAGACAACGAGGTGGCGGCCGGGGCAACGGGTACAGATCCGTAGGACTTTGCCTTTTTGGCTTGTTCCGAAGCTTGCGTCTTCTTTGATGGGACAGTCTATTTTGACGCATTCGTGAGTACAACGCGTCACCGAAAGCCGATGACAAATGATGCCGGACCTCCTCCATCAGGAAATAAGCCAAAGTTGCGCAAAGTGCGAAAACCACAGCAGAGACCATACAGGGCATAGCATATGGGTACTGACGTAGCAGAGGGACATCGAGGAGCGGGAACTTATCGGCAGGGTTACTGAGTGTTCCTCCGATCGTGGGACCGATAACGGAACCAAGCGGCCAGCAGAGTGCGAAAATTGGCAGCATGATAGCTTGGTTCGTCGGATCGGAAATTTCTCCGAGTGCGCTCTGAACGACCGCAACGTTCCCTGTTCATAGTTACGTCAATGTTTAGTGATATCGAGGAACCAAAACATGTTACTAACCAGCAAAGAAACCATATAAACTCCTTGTAATGAACATGTGGGTCAAGTTGCGGGAAAACCCGAAGAGGAGCGTCATGAAACCCATTCCGAGAGCACCGAAGAGGATGATTGGACGCCTGCCAACGGCATCTGATACCTTGGTCCAGTGGTAGATGGATATCAATTGAAAGACAGCGGACACGCTTTCCTGCGGATGACCGGATAGGGTATTCACCGTGAGGATTGATACTTTCAAGAACAATTCATCACTCACAACCAATCCGCTGACGAAGCCAACTTTGGAGGGGTCGTCGACCATGTTCAGGTCGACCAGCATCTCGTTGATGTATGGAAACAGCTGGGTAAAGCCGAGTGGTTCAAGTAGACGAATGAGACAGAGAGCCACCAGCGCAAGTTTTGGAATGGGGGTCATCTTGGCGGGCTTGGGCAGCTGGCTCTCGACGACGTTTTGGTCTGCGCTGGACAGCAGAGCGGTGGACTCATCGAAGACGGGTATACACTCGCCTACGCATGTTGGATCATTGTCGCCCTCTTCTGAACTGTTGTATCGGGGGGTTATCGAGGGAATAGAAGATATAGAAGGCGTGTACATGGCGGTTCGGGAACAAGAGAACCACTCAACCAGGAGAATTCGAGAGGGGATTTATATCTTCAGGACATCCGTCGGATTATGATCAATGGGAAGGCTAGCATCCGCTCATGTCTGCGTATCAGATGGCAGGGTGGAACTTGTCCCAGGCACGGGTCCCCCAAAGTCCACTGGAGGGAAGGGAAGCCGTTAGACTTTTTCGAACGGTATGAGAGGACGAACAACGTTCGGGACATCAAGCCGGGATCCCGCTGGGTCCCAACAGTTCCCGGTCACACGTATACAAAACACTGACGTGTTTCTTTTTGTTTCCTATCTGTCGTGGGCCGGGTACCTCGAATGCTCGTATCACCGATACATTGTATGGCAGTCCTACGGTGCCACCGGTGTTGTTACCCGAGGCGCGGTGGTAATCCTTGCTTCGTGCAACAACGTGCCAGCAAACCAAGAAGTTCACAAACATGAACTAAACCTGGCGAGAGCGCGATACGTAACCAATAGACTAACCTTGAACTGTGGTGTTTCTATTCTCGATTTTTCTTCTGTTTCGGCTCTCCGCGGGTCCATTGTGATATGTCTTGTGTAGATGTCACGGGTGCTAAGTCGTTCACAGTATTCTGTGTCGTGTGATGGAAACGTGGAGCGGGAAACTTAAACACCAGCGCCATCACCGTCGACTTTCTTCACCAAGTCTGTTTGGAACGGTAAAATACGCTTCGTGAAAGGTATGTCGGTACCAGGGACCGCATGTAAGACACTCACATGTGGAGATCCCGTCGCGGGGAGGGGGTGGTCGTGCAGATTCAAGGGCCGAGGCAGAAACCTTTTTTTCGCGTTTACCAGCCTGCGGGATGTCTGGGAGTCATTCATCAAGCTTCGAGTGTCGATTGTCCCCGCTAGGATGAGTCTTGGCCACGGGGATGGTGGGAGATGTGAAGGCAAGGTAGGTGTCACGATCTGATCAACACAAAACCGAGCTTTGTTCGCCACTGGCTCGCTCACCAACTATTCTACTCAGCCCCCCCAATTCCCTCTCTTCTTGTCCTACCGCACGAAACGCGTGCCAGTGCTATTCATCGGGTTCTCGCGAGGATGCCGACCGTACTCGGGCCAAGTAAATTTCCGGGCTCGTGCCCCGGCGCCTCCGCACCCTTTTCTCGCGCCATCATAGGCTCGGACGAGATACTCAAGCGGCTCGATGAGGGCGTTAGCCTGCATGCTACTCACAGCACCCACAATCTCGACTTCAAAGGCCATAAACTCTCCCTCCCCTCGCATCCCCCGTCTTCAAAGACATGTTCAAAGTCCCTCAACCCCCATCACCATCCTCCAATGTCGACGTGATCGACATCGTCGACCCACCTCGGATGCCGGAACTCATCCTACGGCCCATCTATCCTTTCCTCACCCGTAATCAAGGACTTGACCACCCTGCCGGAAGTCCTGATCCTCGCCGAAAAGTACGACATCGAAGCGGCGCGATCGCGCTTGCGGCCATGTCTTGCGGAGTTTGCGAAGACGGAACCCCTTCGAGCGTATGCGATTGCTTGTCGACTTGGATTTGAGGGTGAAATGAAGATCACTTCATCTCACACGATATTAATCAACCTCCCTGAGCTCATTCAGCTACCTAGCGAGTTCAAGTTCATCCCTGCCACGGAGTACCATAGTCTTGTCCGCTTCCATAGGGAGAATGGTAGTAGGAAGGCCACAGCTATTGCCGTCCGGCCGGTGAATACGCCGACCAATTTGAAACGGGGGGCACTCATCGTGGAGTTGTTTTTTGTCTTCCTTTTTCCCATGCTAGTTTGTTGTACTAAGGGGATGCTCGCCCGACGTTGATCAGGGGTTCGGCCTGTAGTAACGTAGTGGTATGAACTAAGCGCCCGCTCCGTTGGACGCGGAGCGCGAAGGCCTCACAATTGCAATTTGTGGTGCTACGTGTCCTCCAATGATAGTCACAAACCACAGTATTCATTGACCGTGAAGCTTAACCACGAGCTGCCGTATGGGCAGACCAATACCAATTTACATTTGCTTAAGTACGCCCTAGACCGGAGCGGTGGTAGGAGAACCGAGGGACGAAAGATACTCTTGCATACAATGGGTGTGGTGGGCGGGGGAAAAATGTGGCACAGAGGGTGGAGGGTAGGAAAGTGATAACTCGAGAGAGTTGAATGGGGTGTTACATGTTACATGTTAAGACGTGATGCCGGTCGGGGAAGTGGCGTTCCCCTCTCCGTTGAACGTAGGTGCCGATCGCCCGCTCACGGCATCACTACACCATCCTAGTGGTGCGCGTAGCGTATAGCTAGTCACCATCCGATCGTGGACAGAAACGCGACCGCGCACAGGTGACCTGTAGATAACCTAAACCGACCGACCATCTCTTTATCTGCGTTTCTGTCTACTCGGGAGTGTAGTTGTTCTAGAAGCGACGCCACTGGCGCGGCGGTTGGGTGACCTCGTACGGGCGCGCGTACCGTCGTCGTGGCTGGACTAACGGTCAATTTGTTGATGGCCGCCCGAGGCAGAATATAGAACTCCGGAGCTGTCGATCAGACAGCAGGGAAGGCCGAAACATATAAAAAAAAGCTTTGATTACAAAGTTTCAGAAAGGGGAATCTGGATCTGAGCTGTCGGTAACTTGGGTCTTACCGAATGGAGAGCCGGGACCAAAGAACTTAAGCCAAACAAGGTCACCCGGATCGGACGGATGAAGCAGAGTTCGGTAAAAAGGCAAGAATTAGGAATGTTTGCTACATTTAATGTAAAAGCGTCTAGTACGGAACACGGAAGGGAAGAAAAGACATCATTTTGAACCTGTCCAAAACAAGAATAGCAGGGTGATGGGCGCGAGAACAAGGCTACATACAGAACAGACGAGAGACGACAGCAGAGCAAAAAAAACAATACATGGAGCCAGAACGCAGAGCACGAATCAGATGGAATAAAATGAGTGATAAAGTAGAGACATCCTCGTCCAATAGAGGCAATATAAACGCGACAGTATTGTGAACCGTCTCGGGTAATAAGGATAAACACGGACCGACCAGGTACGTGTGAGGAGGTGTCGGTCGCAGCACGGTGTCAACTTGCTTTCACCTTGCTTCGCTGATCTTTTAATATTTCCCTGCCTTCGCGATCCTTGCTGAGGCGAGGGACCCTAAACAAGCGATTGCGGCGAGAACTACTGCCCACAGATTACCACCGAGGATGTTAGTCTTTACAGAAGCGGCGAAGGTGGAGCTGGAAAATGCGGGACTAAATATCCTTGCGAGGGACATGGACATCTGGATTAGACCGTTAGTAGCTCCCAAAGAAGACGGGTTAGGAGCGCCTTCTTTTGCAAGAACTATATTGAAACTGAGTGCGGTAAGCATAAAGGGGTCAGAATTTTGAGGTATTGAACGGGCGACTCACGAATAAGCGAGACACGTTAATCGAGTGACGAACATGACCAAGATGATTCCGGACCAGACCACCGCACGCGCATATGGCAAGACCTCACCAGACTCGTCCCTCCCATTCCTCGAGACGAGGTTCAAGAACGGGAGGACGGCGAATGGGAAAAACCAGAAGCACATGCAGATATGGTACATCCTCGCACAGCTAAACCTCCGGAGGAGAGTGGGGGTGATGAACAGTTGGATAAAGCACAAGAGGCAGCCAGCAATGGATAGAGAGCGACCAATCTGAGAATCCTACAAATCAAGGTTGGGTCAGATAAACATCCGGAAACTTTCGAGATCCGGTACGCACGCTAAAGCCTAGCCCACCGACTTCAATAGGAGTGTAAGCAAACAGCACAAAGACAGTATCAAAGGCAGTAGCAATGAAAGCGAGAGCAAAGGCAGAGATGATCAACGATTGCAGGAACGGAATGGCGAGCAGTTGTCGGGCGGACAGCGGAGCAGCCGTCGGGACAACGGGCACGGATCCGTAGGACTTTGCCTTCTTGGGTTGGTTTGACGCTTGTGCCTTCTTTGATGGGAGAGTCTATTTGACACATTCGTGAATACAACGCGCCACCAAAAGTCTCGATAACAAACC
>Ga0307513_10000763_pt1 | contig 46513 bp, 38 predicted proteins | sample 15_EM_MG_FD_202174 | JGI IMG/M metagenome (GOLD analysis project Ga0307513, IMG submission 202174) | Populus trichocarpa ectomycorrhiza microbial communities from riparian zone in the Pacific Northwest, United States - 15_EM | ecosystem: Host-associated > Plants > Roots > Unclassified | place...
CGGGCTAGCCACAACCGACTAACGGGCCATAGCAAGGGCTTTTGGGACGACAGCGAAACCGAGCGAGACCGTGATGTTACTAACCGAAGCTTTCCCCATCAGAGGTACAAGCCCAGCAGAACCGAAGCCTTACTTCGACCGAGAGTCCGGACGCCATATCGCCGACCGTGAACGAAGCGAGAAGCTTTCCGACCGTGCAAAATGCTAAGCGAGGTGCAAAGCAAGTGCAGGGTAAGGGGGAGAACCGAACTTCGTGGGCTGGTGTCAACGATGAACGGGAACCAGAACCCCAAGGAGGGGAGGCATGCGTGCCCCAGGAGAGGAGGGTAGATGGCTTAACGTCAACTACTAGGCAGTAGCCATCGTGGGAGAAGAGAGGTGGGTGGGGGAAGGTGACGATAATTTCCCGTGGTGTTGAGATTTCAATCGCGAGAGGTGTAGGACTCATCAGCAAAAAAAATCAGTTTGCGTTCTTTGCATTTCAGCGCACCCTGGATCTTCTGGCTGCGTTCTGTAGGACAATTTTTTTGAAGTTATGTAATCAAAAAACCCATTTTATTTTAAGATTAATCTAACAATTACGTAGACAAAAATGAATTTTCAGCCCTAACGGACAATATTTACATGTCCATTTTGGCTTCTGAAGTTTAAAACTAGATTCATGGGATGCACAGGATGCTGACCAGATGCAAACTCCACTACAGGGTGCGTTCAGATGCGTGTGGATGCAAAATCGAGTTTTTTTGCTGATGGAGAAATGGTTCGTGATCCTATCTCTTGGTCGGAACCAAGCGCCTTATATAGACATCTTCGCACAACCCTATCCCTGGTGACTCATCACCTCGCGTTACATAAACCTCTATGACTCATAGTGAGTCATCGCGCGAAATCCATTGATGACTCACATGAGTCATCGCACAACATTCCGTTAATCAATCAAAACTCATAAGCCAAGTCATGTGCTCAAACGAGTCACATGTGTGAAACCCATGACTCATAATGTGAGTCATGTGCGAAGGTCATTACATCATATGACATCACAATCGTGAGTCAAGAAACAATCAACCAATCATAATATACCAATGACTCGCGAGTGCGTAGTCATGTGCGAACTATGAGTCAAGCGAGGTCATAGTGTGGAATCCAACATACCTTATGACTCATAAATATGAGTCATGTGAAATCTGCCTTGCTTAGTCACGATTTGTGACACCATATTACTATTAGTATGTAGGCATTTGGGACACATATTCATTTATAGTGTATCATGATGAAGAGATCAAAGACTGTCTACTGGTTGAGCGGGGACACCCTCAGATCAAAAAGCAGTTCAGGAGATTCTCTGACTTGAGCTGGGCAAGTTTTCAGGGTCAAACGGTGTTCACACTGTGCTCTGACGACTGAATTGTTAAGCAAATACTTCTCAACTAGAGAAGTTGAAGTAGCATGAACATTAGTATAAATAGAGGGCTCTCTCCGCATGGTTGAAGAATCATCAAGCAACGGAGAAGAGTCCTTAACAATATATCAAGGTAATCAAGTTATATTCTAACTCTTTGATATGTGACTAGACTATTTGACTTTACCTTTACTAGACGATTGCCTATAAGCCTTCCTGACTATTAATCCGTTGTCTCGAATATCCTCAGCGTAGTTAGCTTGGAATCGTACCGTGTTAGCTACCCCGTAACAATATCTCATTGAAGTATCTAATTAATTTTTCAACCATATTTTATGTCTATTAGTATTAATTATATACACTTACTTTGTAACAGTAAAGCCAACTAATTTGATACCTTTCGTGTACCTCATAATTGGTACTATTGTATCTAACAACTTCTAGGAAAAGCACAATCTACTCCTCCACTGTACTTTTTAGCTCTATTAAGAGCCCCATTAAGCTCACAATATCTTGCATCTGGTCAAACAGGGTAGGAAACATTCCCTAACGAATTTCGAAAACTTCAAGAATTCGGCCCTCATTTGAGCTTAGCAGTTCATGGATATCGGTATCCCCACTCAGTGGACTTGTCTGGTAGAGTGTGTGGTCAAACCGGAGACACCAATAGGCTCCAACAGCAAAGGCAAGCAGGCACAACTGTACTGATAATAAAGGATTGGTAGGGCTTTGAAGAGCGATTGGAACAGCTGAGGTGAGGTAAAATCATGGTGAGCATGATAGTATCCTCAAATTATATTGCTTGACCAGGCATTTTGAGAAAACAGCTAAGCAGGGAAGTATACTTCAGTACTCAGTACAGACCTGCATACTTCAGGTAAACTCAAATATTGGTTCTAGTTGTTCAAAATGCGAACGCCAGGGGCACATCTATGCTATGTGGATAATACTGTGGAAGTGGGAGGCAGGTTTTGAGGTATGCTTTGATGTGGAGTATAGGGCCAGCTGATTTCGTAGGTGTTCTGGTTCTTAATTATTCTACAACAGGTAAGTGCTAGCAACACATTTATACAAAACTGTACCTATATATAATATTATGAACAAAATATAGGTAAAATCATGTGGAAATATAAGTATGAACATGTTTGACCCTGAAATCCTGCCAAGTAATAAAAACAAGGTACGTAAAACTATAAGGGTTTGATGTGAATATCATAACCAATAACAATGCATAAAAGATGCATAATATCCTAAACACTGAATAGGAAAGCACATGTTAAATCTCCAAATATTATCCTAAAATAAACAATAAAATACCATAATATATATCTTAGCTGTAGTGATGTAAGCAGTGTACAGGCAGAGCTGAAACACAAACTAAGTAAAAGAATACATGGTCGTGTTATGCAATGCACACAGGAAATATAATACAATTTCAACACTAGCTTTTGCACAAGTAGTGTATGTCTCTTTCTGAAATACCGAGTTCACATACTGATTGCAACTCTAGCTCTTCAATACTACATTAGTTTGGGCTGTCGGTTAGCTGCGTGATGGCCCTACATTGTTGTAGGTTTGGAAAATATTGATCTCATCAGTATTTCAGGAACCTTCATATTCACATCATTATTGCCTTTTTAGAATTCAGTTCTGGTGTCAACCAGAGACGACACTCAAAAGCGAAATAGAGGTTTACATCAAACCTTCATAATCAGGCTGAAAATGAAGGTTCCAACTGGCAACCAGACACACCCTTATTTATTTCAAACCACCGTTTCTGAGCTCACAAATTTCTCATACTACTTCATTTCCTTACTGTAAAACTTCGCTTATTTGGGGCATGGTTACCCGCCCTTTGTGGTTTTGGGTGTTGCGCTGCGAGTTTGCGTTGCGGCGAAATTCTTATTTGCACCTCGCGTACGTTTGACCTGCCGTAGACCCCAGTTCTTTTATTTTCCTCTCCGAGTTCAGTGAAGTACTGGAAGATACAGTACCGAAATCTCTACACAAAATGCCTCATTCCGCGTTTGTCCCATAACACCTGTAAGTGAGGTCCGAGATCCAATAGCGAAATTATTTGGCAATTGTTGCAGTTTCCCCTCCACAGTAAGGTAATCATTTGAGCCAGATACCGAGGACAATCTGATCATAGGAATTTCTCAGGCATCGAGGTAGTGTATCCGAGTGTGTATAAAATTTGTACCAATTTTCCGAAAGCCATAAGAATACATTAAAATACAAGCTAACAGGAAAGATAAGTGTAAACGAAAACCCGAAAACTAATATGAACCCAGAGTACCGCTTTGGTGCTAGCTATCATGTTCCACGGACGGAGGCATTGGTTGGAATATCGCTGCCCTTGTCGTGGCCGATCGTTGCTACCGATATATGATATATCCTGCGATGACAATGAGGGACGCTGGAGTCAAGGTAGTGGGGTGGCGGGTGGGCAACAAAGAACGCGAGCTGTAGCGAGCTTAGTGGAATTGTTGTTGCCAGGGGGATAGGTGTTGATATATATGCCGAGGGTTCTTGGGCCTGTGAGCAGGGGCCACGATGTTCGGTCGTGCTAAGGATTCGGCTAACCCTTTTTTCCCACCTCCCCATGCGGTGCCGCTTACCAGTTTTAGCGGCAACCGGAAGGCTTCCCAAAATTGGCCATGGGTTTTTCCAACCCGGCATCTTGATGTCGGAGGTGGCGCCAATAAGAATCTGAATCCCAACGGTAAACAAACGGGAGCCCCAACAACAGAAAGTCGGTTTTGTTTTCGCCATAGCTAGCGCTCCATGCGATTTCTTGTACCTTAACAACGAATATATGATATAAAAAAAAAAAAAAAAAAAAAAAAAAAAAAAAAAAAAAAAACAACAGAAAGTCTGAGAGCTGCCACCTTACTTTTTTGACAGGAGGCAAGAGACAGAATCCCCACGCGTGATCCACTTGGTATAGTATCCCACTGCTGGACTACGGGTATTAGCTCACTTAGGCGATAATCCATCATCCTGGAAGTTTGACTATCAAACTTAATCAAAGTGCAAGGTTGGATATCAATAACATGTCATCGTCCAGAGTTATACGTTTGGTAATCGGCTAATAGCACCAGCACAAAAAAGTTTGGAACTTTACCCATCACTTCTCTGGGGTGCGGTGGGTGGTGGGAGGTCCATTCCCTGGGGGTGCATGCTGCGGCCCGGGTTTATCTGTCTTCTCTTATCTTCCCATCATCCTATCCTCCCATCCTCTCATCGATCGCGACACAGGTACTTGCTTCTGGACTTATGTTTTCTGTGCCATTTCACATACCCCAATATTAACAAAAGAAAGAAAAAGATCACAACTTCCATAGCTCATAGCATCCGAGCATCCCCTGCATTTATACTTCTTCCCAGCTCTTATGTGCGCGCGATTATCCGAGCACCCCACGCCCCCTAGCGCCGCACTGATCAAAGGGGCTGTACCGAAGAAACGCCCATATCCGAAGCCTTTGTCCACTTTTTGTAAAAATTCAGGCCGAGTGAAGGGAGTAGAATGTGTAAAGTAATCGGTGGAGAGATGGATCGGAATTGGGTAATTCGTTTTTGGGGCACTTAATAGACGTTCCAATTCGCATAAAATTTCTAGCCTGATGATCGGGTCCTTTATCATAGGATCCGGCTTCCCTAATGCCATGCCAGTGTGGGTGAACACTCGATCACGACCCATACGGGGGAAGAAAACATTCGCTGACAGAAACACAAAAGAAACATTGAGATGCAAGGAGATAATTTCGAATGAGACGAAGGAAGGCGCAGTAGAGCGTTTCATGAAAGCACGAACAATAAAGAATAAGATGGGGGGTTGGAACAACCCATTGCCAATTGGGCAAAGGATGGGGGAGATCGCCGGAGCAGACTAGAAGTGTCTCGGAGGTCGATGGAAAAAGGTATAACCGAGCACTCATGCAGCAGGGGGTCATAGCTCCACCCTGGCGGGTCCGTGAGCTTCCTATAATACCCATCAGCTCTCAACTCCATCGAACGCGTACTCCTATCCAAAAACACGAGATCTTCCCAAAACCCCAGATCCTCAAACCTCCCTACAGCTCTCGTCTTTTGCCGCCCGTCCGCCACCCCTCTCAACACTAGAAGCGCCCCCATTGTCAGCCAGGATATACCAGTGCCAACGACCTCGAGCGACAAGGGCAGTAATCCACTCACTGCAATGCCTCCATGAGTGGAAAATGGACGACACTAATACGGACGAAGGAAAAGGGTTAGGTTTTTTGTGTGGCAGGTTCTAGCTTGGTGTTGATTTGTTCTTTCTTTCTTTCTCTCCTTTTGACAGTAAATAGGATACCGTAAAAACTTAAATAATTGGACGGTGTGCTATGAAGTGAAAATAAGGTGCCAGACACGGAGACGCGGAAATTAGTGTCACGGAGATCAATTTAGACCAAAAAAAGTACGAGAAATCAGAAACCTCTGATGTCACTGGAAGCATATCGCAACCTCAGCTCATTATGTAGATCCAAAAAATATGTACATAAAGAAAGAAAAAAGAGTTAAATGTATAGATAGAAGAATAAAGTGAAAAAATTGTGAAAAATGGCACCTCAACCTTGCGGCCGGACTCAGATACAACCTAATTTACCTCCCGTACATGCCGATAAATTCTACGCCGGAATCAAGAAAAAGCGAGGACCTATGCGAAAGTCATTAGCCGAGGTTCTCCAAAAGCCAGAAAGACCCGTCGAAAACCCCTATCGGTCGTATACGGTTAGCTATAAACTCCGGATTCTCTCGTACTTGATTGAAAAAAGAACAGCTTGTGGCCCAACAAGAGTTCGTGAACTAACAAGGGTGGAAGTGGCATACCATTTCATGGTCCCTGCTGCAAACTTGTCACGGTCGAGGAAGGAGGAGGGGGAGGGGAAGTTTGTTGCCATGAAGGCAGGACAAAGACGAGGAGGGGGAGGAGGACGGGGACGACGATGGGTCGAGATGGAGAAGGAGTTGTTCGAGAGGTTTCGGGAGCGAAGAGCACAAGGGCGGCCAGTTCGGCGAAGCTGGTTCCGCCGAGTTACCCGGGAGCTTTTCCAGAAAAACTATCCTCTCCGAGACCTAGAGTTCGTTACGGGGCGGGGCGGGGCGGGTTTTCACTCGCCAGGCCCCGCCCTTACAACGGGCCGGGGGGGTTATTTTGGGGGTGATCCCCGCCCCGCCCCCGTCCGGGGCGAGTCCCCGCTCATTCCCTGGACGGGGCCCCGTTTCTCCCCACCTGTTTTAACGGGGACCCGTCTGGGGAACAGGCGGGGGCGGGGGCAGGGGCAGGGAACCCTAAAAAAACACGCCCCGCCCCGGGCCGTTCAGCGGGGCGGGGCGGGGAGTTGGTCCGGGGGCCCGCGTTTTTCGGGGCCCCGAAGGCCCCGTAACGAACACTACCGAGACCCAGCAGAGTTCAGGTTTTCCAACGGCTGGTTTCGGGGTTACCTAGGATGGCACCAAATTAGTCTTCGCACAGTAACTAATAAAGCAAGCCAACTGCCAAGTGATTTTGGAGAATCGATACTCAGCTGGCTACGGTTTAATCGCCGTAATTCCCAGTATCGCCCAGGGGAGGAAGGAGGTTTGGCAGAAGGAGAGCACCGGGTGGGCCGATACATGTTACAGAATATCTGTAACATGGATCAGACCCCCGTTCCTTTCGAATATCTAGAGGGGCGTACTTATAATCAGATAGGGGAAAAAACTATCTGGCTTCAATCAAGCAAGTCAGGGTGGGACAAGAGACAGGGAACTATACAACTTACCGCTTTTGCTGACGGAGTTCCACGCGTAAAACCCTTAATTTTCGTTCGTGGGAAGGGTACTGGGTCCACTATCATGAGTGAACTTGAACAGCGACTCTACGACAACAGAGTTGTCGTAAAGTTTAATCCTACTGCCTATGCCAACTCAAGCAATATGCTCGAGTGGCTAGACGAACAGCTTGTTCCTGTTCTTAATGGTCAGCCAACACTGATTGCCATTGACCTCTTGTCCGCTCATAAAACAGAAGAGGTACTAGATACCTTCCGTGCTCACGACATTATGCCAAGCATAATCCCAGGGGGCTGCACAGGTCTGGTGCAGCCCCTTGATGTATCCATCAATCTCCCGTTGAAAGACCTATTAAAGGTTAGTTATACTAGATCAAAATCCTAACATAAGGGAGGGGGGAGACTTATCTAACAATTAACTTCATCATAGGATTTGATGGAGCAGAGCCTGGGGGAAATTGAGGAAGAAGAGGAACAAATCTTGGAAGAGGGGGGAAGACTTACCAGCAGTATGATAGGTCGTCGGCGGATTGCCGTCACCTGGGCCTAGGTAAGGCATGGGAGCGGTTTTCGATTAAAAGGGTTGGGGTTGTTCGGCGGGCATTTCGAATTGTTGGGCTCTCACTCCCGATTGACGGGAGTGAGGACCATGAACTAAGTATTCGAGGGTTAGCAAACGAGTACCTTGCTGAGGGGCTAAGGAATGGGGAAGTTGGTGGGATTGCGGAGAGGGAAGGGGTTGGGGGCTTTGCGGAGGAGGAGATTAATTCGGGTGATGAAGATGAGGGCGAGGACTTAGGGGAGGAAGTAGATTTCCACTAGGAATAGCTGCCAAGGATTCGTGAAACCCATATTGCCTGATGTACATGACGCTATCTTGGCAAGACATAATCTAATTTAACTGCTCGGCACACCGGCCAATTATTTAAGTTTTTACGGTATAATGTATACGTTCATAGCTTTGGAAAATTGGGTTAATTTCAATCACTGAGGAAGTGTCACAGCACCTAGAAGTGTCACACATGGCAACAATGAAAACCACAACTAAAAAATACAACAGCTGAACCAATTCTTAACCAAATTGGACCAAACAAGGTGATATCAATTGAGAAAGGAGAGGAGAGCTAATTTATGCCTGAAAAATAAAAAAAGAAGATTCTGCAGAAAGGGATACCAGAAAAAAGAGAGAAAAATGACTTAAAACTGCAAGAAAGAAAATAGGACAAGTTAAGATACAGCAGCATGCAAACCCATTTACAAACTGGATGTAGGTAATCTGCTACTGGCAGAGAAAATATAGAAAATTATAGTTCACTGTAATTGAAGTCTAAAGTGTGCTGAAACCTCTGGGAAATAGGTCAATTTCATACCAAAGTGATAAAAATATTAAAACTCTGACAGAAGTTAAGGGAGACAGCTTCAGGGATAAGGAGTGAACTATAGGTATGGCCCAAGGTCAGTGTACTCAGTGTATAATGATTAATAAGGATTTCTTGTTTCATAGTAGTAGTGAAGCTGGTGTTTTATATGTATAATAGGTTATAATATAAGAAGTTTTCTTGCAGGTTGTATCTTAGGCAATTGCATCTGTGATGAAAATTACATAAGAATGGTTGAATAATACTTACATACAATTCCCGTGAAAGAAATATTCATTTGTACTTACTTTATTGGTACTACTTTACAAGAAAAAGATTTACCAAGAGTTTAATTCAAAATTCATCACATTGAATCTAGTATTTTCGTACTAAAACCTTTCTAATCACACTATGCCTTTTCCTTGTTATATTGTAGTAAAAATATCAACTCTCACAAGTTCAGTTAACCTCCGATAACTACATTTCCACATTGTATACCACTTTGCCCAGCCTCTTTAATTTTACATCTATATATTGTTCCACTAACTTTAGCCATTCTCTATTAAATATTATTAAGAAAAATCTATTAACTATATCCCTGTTCCTGGTAATATAATCTTTGTTATTCTACTAATACTTGTATAAAAACACTAGCCACTACTATGTACTATAGTAGAAATTACTAAGTAGTTGTAGTAAATAGTGTAACTATTAAACTATATTGCTAAAAGGGCAACTATAGAAGTGTTTCTTTTTTCAATATGGTTAAGACATATTCCCAAGTGATGAGTAAGTGATTTTGAGAATATAAACAACTTGTAGTTGTGAAATCTGTAATAGAACTTCTTATATTGTTATATATTGAAAATATAATAACAACAGCTCCACTACAACTAAATTATAGCATATCCTGATCAATTGTAATATTCTAAGTACACTGACCTTGGGCCATACCAGTATTGCACTTCTTATCTGCTGAGCTGTCTTCCTTAACCTCTGAGTGCCTTTCTCTCCTTTTTATCGTTTTACTATTATGTTAACCTATTTTCCGAAGGTTTCAGCACACTTTAGAATTCAATTACAGCGAACTATAATTTTCTATATTTTCTCTGCCAGTAGCAGATTACCTATATTGACTTTGCAAATGGGCTTGCATGCTGCTGTATCTTAACTTGTCCTATTTTCTTTCTTGCAGTTTTAAGTCATTTTTCTCTCTTTTTTCTGGTATCCCTTTCTGCAGAATCTTCTTTTTTTATTTTTCAGGCATAAATTAGCTCTCCTCTACTTTCTCAATTAATATCACCTTGTTTAGTCCAATTTGGTTAAGAATTGGTTGAGTTGTTGTATTTTTTAGTTGTGGTTTTCATGGTTGCCATGTGTGACACTTTTAGGTACTGTGACACTTCCCGGTGATTGACATTAAACGATATCAAGCATACGGGGACAAAATTCCAACAATTTTAGACTTCGACGGCGAAACGATAATATGGAAACAACCAAACGAAACGCTAAAACGCCAAAGCACTCATGCCTAAAAAATCGCACTCCGGAGTGGGGAAAAAGTCTTCACTAACTTGGCAACAACCACAGTCTCACCAAACAACTTCAAGATGCTCGATGCTCAGCTCTCTAACTAACTATGGGCGATCAAAGGAGGATGTATCAATCATGAAGACATCATATCCATCCATCAGGCACGACACTACCCCATGGGAGTCTCTCCTTCCCTGCCAGACACTCCCGGCTAACTAAATGGAAAACAAACACTTTCCCCACCCCCGGCCTTCCAGCTCTTTTACGCTGCCTTATAGTGCTTCTACTTTTCTCTCGGCTTTTTTCCCGGTTTTCCCGAAAGCCGCACGATCCCGAAACTATCACGCATTCCTGCATTCGCAATGTTTTCCCGAACGTATAAACCAAACGCCCAAAGCCGAAGCCATATGCCCAAATCCTCAGCGCATATCCAAAGCCACAAACAAGCATTCTCCCGGAAGCTATCAGAGCAAAGAAAGTATCGTGAGAGTATGGCGAGCAGCACTATTTTCAACAGTCCAAACTAGAAGGGGATAGGCAGAACGTGATATTGTGCTGGCGCGTGATATCCTTAACATGCCCGCAGCATCAAATACTTCCAACGTAGGTGGCTGTATGGAAGTAAGCCTGATTTCTTTAAGATTGGAAAATAAGGTCTATCGTTTCTTTGAAAAGCATGTATTTATTCTGTATCGGTACCACTACAATAGCATCACTCAACATTCCTAGACAGACTGGTCTGGGGCTGGTCCCAGACCTGACGTGACCAATGGAGCAGGGCCAGTCAAGTCATTAACATCAAGGAGGACTCACTAAACGGTCATGTCCTCAAGACCAAATGAGTCGAACTATTCAAAACCCTGGTCGGTAGCCACAACCTGTGCTCCTGGAAAAAAGTACCTGAGGGACTAACCTCAACAATTCCACAACATAAATCCTGCTAGCCGTGAGAAAAAGTGGAGTTCACACAGGCCTGTCGGCAACTACAGCAGCCAACTGACTTCCGCCTTCTAAAGTGAGAATAATGTGCCCATACCTATGAAACTTATTAAAAGATATGTTTACATACTTTCCAATGTCGTCAACTCATATCTTCTATTAGAAAACGGCATCTTGTCGCTAAGGGGTAATTGGTTGGGAAGGTGCGGGTAGAGGTGTTACTATACTTCGCTAAATGTCGAAGCATAAAGTGGATCTCCACTTTTCCCACGACTGATGCCAATGGCGACACGAGTGATCACGAAGGAGAAAACCGCAATGGGAAAATAGTGCAACCAGGGTTGGAGCTTGGGAAGCACAGAGCTATTGTGAATGGTGCTTGATAGTACAGTGTCGTGAAGTGGGAGCTTCTGTCCAGGTGTGCGTTGCTAGTTCCTACTGCGAAAGGCCCAATAACTTTGATAGTCACTGCCAAGAATACCTCCACCTGCAGCTATTTTACTGGTTCTCTCACCAAAGGTTCTGCTCAAGAAAGTAACTTATGGGGGTATGTGAATATTTTGTGCTGGAGTAGCCGCTATAAAGTGTAGGGCACACCCGAGTTTGACCCTATAGCTATCACAATACCGACGGCCACGGTCTCACCTAAATTTGCCCCGTCTGATTCACTTGAGCTACATCGGCCATAGTAGGCAGCTCTCCAATGTTAAGCACGGCCTGACCTTGGCCAACCTCTAGGCAGTCAAGAGACCTGAATAATATACTTCACAAAAGAGTGGAAGGTCTAGATGTGCCCAATATCACGCGGCCTCTTGTCCATCTTAATGCTCGAACACGGTGGGAAACCCACCACTACCCTGCACGCACTTCGCGGTCAAGAATGATCCGTAACTTAAGACACTACCCCGCATAATTGCAGTCACAATCAGAAATCAATCAATGGGCCGGGTTTCGGAACAGTCAGGGTTGTGAATAGTCCGACCGGTCAAGTCTTGGAGGCGGGACCGGGCTGGCCAGTCCTGGTGATGGCGATGACTGGACCCGACTAACTTGGGTGGTCCGGTCCGGTTTGAACTGGTCCCAGACCAGTCTTTATAAAAGATCGCATGAGTCTGAATGGCACCAAGCCTCGGGCCAACACTCGCTAAGAATAGAAGTATCGCTGCCGGTATACTAGGATGTTAAATTCGCTTGTCAGGCTATGAATCAAAAGCCCCTCAATACAAGTTGATAGAATATCCTGGAGAAGGATAATATGAGGTGGAAATACGATTACCTGATGGATAAGTCGCATCCAATAACGGTATTGTGGCATGTGGTCATGTAATATCACTGACTTAGTGCACCAAAATGGTTCGATACGCAGGAACCTATTTTCGCCAGCCCTAATCTAAGCGAGGCACTATCTCCACCATATAATTCATGGAAACAATAAGTTTAATTAAGAAGAGCTTTATTTAAACGTAATATATGGTGATAAAAATAGCATATGCTATTGCTTGGCAGGCCTGGTCAGACCAGTCTTGGTCAAGTCGGTTTCCATAATCCTGACTGTCCGGTCGGTCTAATTTCCACCATTGGACTAGACTTGACTTTCGACCTGACTATCTAGTCCAGTCCAGTCTTCCGCCGACCATTCGGAACCCTGGGGACAGTCTTGTCGGTGTGGCTTGGAGGTAAGACCGGACGGACGGCCAGTGGGGGTATGTCCTTTTCCTAGTCCATGGACAAACTAGGGCAGGTGGAGATGGGACACCCTACTGGGTCTGGTAGGGCCCTACGAGGTTTTCCAGATGCATCTCTTTCGCTGGTGTGCTCTGGGACTTCAGGTTCATGATTTTTTGATCTCCCTCGTAGTTTATGATAACGCGTGTCATGTGCCATATGTGTAAATACAGAAGAAATAATACATCTACAAATAATAAAAAGCTAAAGGTGTTTGCCAAAGTAGAACTCAAAAGGCACCATCTTCAAAGCTGTGAGCATACCCTCTGCGGAGAGAACACTAGGAGTATAGACACCCAAAAGTTCTAACATTTGTTGCAGATATCAGGATCGGAGAGACTGCCAACTAAGTTTCCAGGTAACACTTCTGGAGACTCAGAGGCAGTGTGGCGCAAGTCAACTTCTGTTACATTTGTTCTTTCCCTTTGCTGGAATATATCCGTGCCCATGGTTAAAGAGAAAGACTTATCGAATTATTTTAATGAATACAGCTTATAGCAGAATGATTGGTTTATTCTGGTCGTAATACTTCGAGCACTTGATAATTTATCTCCCCTTCACCCCATTCGACATGTATATCGTTTATTGTTTTCGGTTATCAGGTATCACCATATGACTCATAGTTCGAGTGCATCGGCCGGCCGTCACCCTCATTGTTTTTCCACATGTGCCCAGCCGTCCCCCCCAATACCTGCCGGTTATGGCCTCTCCCCTCTGCAATTCCCCATACCCCACAGTCCCCACCTACACCGTATCAACCGCAGATGCCCCCTATAATCGCCATCTCAATCCTGCCCGTCCTACCAGCTCTCCTGCCGTCCGCCGAAGCAGTCACTGTCCCGTTTCTCTCTTATACTTATAAAGGCCTATAGTGTAGGGCCCGGGCGTCTCCGAGCCTAGCACCCCAGTTCCCCAAGTAATTTTTGTTGTATATTACCGGCAATCACTCCTAACAGGCCATTACTCCGAGCAGTCCATTACTCTGAGCACAACATTCTATCGCTTTAGGAAGATTCTTTCCCGATACCCCCCCTATCATGTTGTTCATTAGCTTTTAGTTTCCTCCGTCAATCATTATCAATCAAAGAGGAGGAACAGAGATACCGAGTTTGTATAGTATATGGAAGGGTTCAAATATGTGTCCGGAAGGGTCCGGAATGCGGGGCGGTCGGAGGATCGGACATTAGAACGAGAGAGGGACCAGAACTAGAGTGCGTTACGGGGCGGACGGGGCCCCGAACAACGCAGGCCCCCGGCCCTTTTCCCCGCCCCACCCTACTCAACGGCCTGGAGCGAGGTGCCTTTTTCGGCATTCCCTGCCCCTATTCCCGCTCAGGCTCCCGCCCCACCCATACCCCAGACGGGTCACCGTTAATAATAGGTGGTAACAAACAGGGCCCCGTCCAGGGAATGAGTACGGGGGGACCCCGGACGGGGGCGGGGAGGTGATTACCTGAAACATACCCCCTCCGGCCCCGTGTAAGGGTGGGGTCTGGCGAGTGAAAACCCGCCGCACCTTGCGCCGTAACGAACACTAACCTGTACTCCTTGGTTTATGCAGTTTCCCGGAATGATTCCCGCAGGTTAGGATGTTCACAAATGGTCTTTGTGTTCCTTATATAAACCCATCTTCTCCCATAGCTTGACAGACAAGCAACTTGGATACGAATATACAGCTGTTTCCTCCACTGCTTCTTTGTACTTCTTCATCTGGCCCATCAGTTCTTCTCTAATCTAGGTCAATAAATAAGAATTTTCCCTATACAGAACCAGGGCTGGCGCCCCCACCCCGTCTTCTTGGCATTACCCTTGCCCTGCTGGTGGGGCCCCTGGACTGTTCGGAATACCAGAATGAGTGATTATGTGTTCTAGGTTCAGAATTGTCGAGGTTTACGTGAACTAAAGTGACTGCTCCTCACCACGATGACTTGTTTTACCTTGTTTTGAGCATAAAATATATCTCGACTATGGGCCAGTATATAAACACCCACCCCACATCTTGCGGTCATTTTTGTTGTTATGAGTAGTGTTGTGCACGAGCCGAGCCGGCTCGCGTCTCTTAGAAACTGGGCTCTTGGCGGCTCGAACAGGGGTCCACGAGCAGACTCGAGTCTCTTGGCGGCTCGAGCCGGCTCGGACAGGGGTCCACGAGCCGACTCGACTCTAGACTCGAGCCTCTTGGCGGTTTCTTGGCGGCTGTCACAAATCGTGACTAAGCAAGGCAGATTTCACATGACTAATACTTATTAGTCATAAGGTATGTTGGGGGTTTTGCACTATGACGTCATTTGACTCATAGCTTTCACATGACTGCGCACTTGCGAGTCATTGGTTGATTATGATTGGTTAATAGTTTCATGACGTCACGAACGTGACGTCATACGATGTAATGATTTCGCACATGACTCAGATAACGAGTCATGGGTTTCACGCATGCGACTCATTTGAGCGCATGATTGGATTTATGGGTTTGGATCGATGGAAAGGGATGTGCGCAGTTGATTCGTAAGAATCCCCTGATGGATTTCGCACCATGACTAATTATGAGTCATGGGGGCTATGCTACGCGAGGGTCACGAGTCACCAGGGTTAGGGTTGTGGGAAGATGCCTATAAAAGGAGCTTGGTTGCGACCAAGAGATAGGATCTTCACGCAACCATCTAAGTACTTTTCTATACTCAAGATATTGCAATAAGATTACGCTTGACTCTCTTTACATACACTCCTCCTCTACGAGAGCCTACGCTCTAAGAACCCGGAGACTATTGTGATAGTCTCGACGGGCCGCCCGGACATAGGACTATTGTGATAGCCCTACAAGCACGACGATTCAACCATCTTACTATCTGAAGAGATAGTATCCTTCAACGGATCCCACAAGACAAGCAAGCCAGTTCCGTACTATCTGAGGAGATAGTACTTCCCTACGCCTTGGTGCAGAAAAACGAGACTAGCTTACGCCGGAGACGACTGTCGTTGCCTGTTGCATACCTGCTCAACAATAGGATTGTTACAGCGGCTCGAGCCCAGGTCTGGACTCGTGAACAACACTAGCTATGAGGTACAGATTGCGAGAGAGAGGCCAATAAGCGAGAGAAAGAAAGTGTACGAGAGGAGGAAAAGGCTGTATATTCTTCGGATAGTTGCTTGCTTATCCAGAATATCTACGGCGGAGCTGATCATTTAAATAGACAGAACTTGACAACATATCCCAACTGGTGGGGATCCTTCCGCGGAGAATCTCTCTCCCTGCCCGCACAGTATTCCGGAGCATACTTCGTGCTGCTCTCCGAGCATTCCCGGCCATGTCTGCGAATCCTCCCACTAGTATACAAACACCGTATACTCCCACCTCCTCCGCGCTTGATAATGACTTACAAAGGAACTAGTAACTAACAGCTAAGAAAAATAGGAAAGGTACAAAGGACACTTTGATTCGTCTGGAATGCTCACCGGTGATTCGCAACACCTATATGGCCAATGGGTGGGCCCGACTATCCCAGGCCTGCCAGCTCCGGCCAGGCTAAATCCAAGAGAATTTCAATAGGCTGGGCCCAGCTTCACTGAAGCCTAGCCGGCTTCGCCCATTGGGAGCACTGGTAATGGCCTACCCACATTAAGACTTGCATGCGGAGTTGGGACCTGCCTCCCCGCTTGGTCTTCATTCGTGATCTGGTTGCCTCTTATGTCTCGCCCAGGCCCTCCCCTCTAGTCATCTTGTCTAGTTTGTTTCTTCTTTGATGGAGAGTAGTTGCACTCAGGATTGGATTAATATTTTGGGAAACGAGAAGGAAACTAGGAATCACGGTTGGCAAATAATAGATCGTGATTGTATTGGGAATGTGTTTGATACTCTTGCTTACATTTCTGAGATCATCTCCCGAATTGCTCTCATAATATCCGCTCGTAATTCATCGTCCAATGCATAGGGGTTCGTGTCATGGTCAAGCTTCATTTCCTGATAACTCTTGATATCGTCTTGGGCAGGGCTAGGGTGTATCCTAACCGGCTTGCTACAAGATTTTATGATTTCGCACACAATATGGGGCCTCCCGGTAAGCAATACACGCGTGTTTCCTGACGCCCCTAATGATTTCTCGTAGCGAGCCAGGTAGCACTCATCGATGCTGTGGAGCAGCTTTGTCTGGGGCATCAGGGCATATATATCCGCGCCCTAGCAATGCAATAGCCTTCTTCAGAAAATCTACTCGGTCTCTGATTGGGAGACCTCCGCAACCAAACTCTGTTTTGACCTTCTGAAAAGCCTCCTGCATATGCTCCGGTATACCTTCTCTGGTGACAAGTTGCTTGAGGATAGCACTCAAGATAGTTGTGGTAAACATCTCATGCTGGGAAGGGAAATGCCTGTAGAGTCCCATAACGGCAATATTTTTCCCTCCAACCTGATCGCATAGTCTATTGACCACCAAGGAGCTATAGTTTGATAATAGCCAATGAAACCTTCCCTAGAAATGAACTCGGCCCACTTCAGATAGGTTTCCTCTACTCATGGATTTCCGCAACAGAACAACACTGACTCAACAGAACCATTTTTCTTGCCCCCCCATTTTCTAAACTCATTAGTTTCTGGTCCCCAATTTCCCAGGCCATTGACTCAGCTGGTGCTGATGAGCTAACTAAACATAGAGAATTCATACGATTAGCTTTGGAAGTAGTAAAACTTACTATCTAATAAAATAGTAATGAAAGTTGTAAGACTTGAACTAGAAATTGTTGGTGTGTTAAACAGGTGCACTAATAACTACACCAAAAAATGGCACTGCTGTGTGGACAATAAGTAGTTTTCAACAAAATGGTTTGGGGTACAGCGGATTCGATTTACTGACCATTGGAGAATCAAAGACCTTTATCGATACGAACAGGTAAGATAACAAGAAAACAAATCCCGTAGAGAACGAAGAAACGAAAAACTGATTGTCTGACAAAAGATAGAGAGAAGAGAAAAGCGAATGTGTGATGGATAATCAAAACAACGAACAAAGGGAAAACAGGAGTCCTTTTATCCTCCTCAAAGCCCAATCTTCCTTCAGACGTATGACCTGTGTATGCCGATTCTCTCCTCGCATTCCCTCCAGTACCCATCTTTGCCGAATCTCCTCCTACTCATAACTGAGGTGAAATCCAATTTACCGAGGTTCGGGGATGGTGCTTTGCTGTCGGTATCACAATAGACCGAGGGATGTTAGGTTCGGTTGATATCACGGGTGATGTGTGGGTTGTGGTGACAATAGTGTGTTTGATGTTGTCGCACCTTGCACTTAAGGTGTTTCGTGGTTGGTGATCCATGATGAACTAGGTAAGGAGGGTTGTGCGTGATCTGTATGAAGCTAACGGTGGTGCAGTAGATATCAGACAATGGTTTTCTAGAACTAGCTTGTTCTAGTAGTCTTTCTATAAGTAGTTGTCCTCGTAGTAGAAGTTTTCCGTCAATGAATCTGGATGTGGTGAGCAGCAAAATTCCAACAAGTAGTGCGATAATATTTATTTTTTTGGCCTGTCTTTCGGTTGAGACTCCTGGTCTATTTCCTTTACAGGTGACCTCTTTGCGGACACGGTGGTGGACTTTTTCATGATTGCATGGCAACGCACAAACATGGCGTGCAATTGATGTGATGAATTCGGTGGTCACAGGGGTTGGGAGGGGTGGTATTTAAGCAAGCGAAATCGGTGTGAACATCACTGTACCACAACAACCACCTTACACACTTTCTCATTTATCACTTTTCATCTTCGGATTTATCTCATTCTGTTTGATTCTACATAGTCAACTGATCCCAGGGCCCAATCATGCTCTCAACGAAGCTTTTCAAATTTCGCAGATTTTCTGCCATTCAGTACACCCTGCCCAACAATCGAACTAGTTTCCGTGGTATATATTGTGGCCGTGCTGGCGGTACCGGATACCAGGTAAATTAACTACGACCTTGATCATGTGTTTTTTCACTAAGAAAATTGTTTAGGTTGGCCACAACAATATCCGCACCAAGCAGTACACCCTCCCCAACTATCATACTAGTTTCCCTCGAGTATATCAAAGCCGTGCTTACCATACTCAATCTGAGGTAAACTAACTACCATCAGTGATGAGTTCTTTCACTAAGAAAACTGTGTAGGTTGGCGAAAATGATATCCCCACCATTCTGTACACCCTCCCCAACTATCGTACTTGTTTCCCTCGCGCATGTTGCAGCCGTGCTTTCCATACCGAATCCAAGGTAAATTATCTACCATTATTGATTATCAGTTGTTTCACTAAGAAAATTGTTTTAGGTCGGCCACAATGGTGTCCCCACTGGCAGCCATCAAGTGCTTGAGCAAGGAGTCGAGGTAGGAGAGGTGTCTGCTCCACCTGACAAGGTAGACATTTGTGGGATACCTATGGGATGCTGCATTGTACTAATGGGAGTTTAGTTTGCAACCAACACGTCACAGGAAGGGTATATTCGCCAACTGAAAGCCAATGCTACACTTGTGAATATCCATATTGGTAACATCAGATCCTCGATCGGTGATCTTCAACAAGAACTAAAGGGCATCAAAAACCAGTTTGAGAAAAAGACAAATGATCTGTCAAGCAAGTTGGACCAGCAGACTGAGCATCTTAGAACCTGTATTCAGCTTCTTTCTAACAAAACTGACCGAAGGAGCAACAGGATGGATGCAAAGATGGACACTGTTATATATAGTTTTCTCGCCTGCTTATTTCTCACGGGTGTACTTTTTAATACCGATATGAGCCACGATGGAGCGGGTCAGAATCGCGGTCCACAAAAGGAAACCGTGTCGAAGATGGTCGCCCTTACAAAGCAGCAATCGGCCTACCCGTTCTGTGAGTAGTTTGAAGACCTGGGCACATTCTGGTATTATCTTCACTTTTGGGCAGTTGTTGTGGTGGTTCTGGTCATTGGGGGTTAGGGCATTCATGTATTTTCTTAATATTCTTTGCTGGATGGTTGCAGTAGGGAAAGTGAGTACTCGTGGTGGAGGTCTGTGGTGCCGAGGCTGTGTCACGAATGTCCGAAGTTAAAATGAATTTTGTAATTCACTGCGGAACTCTGCATTGCCTCAGCTACCACCATTTGTGATTCTACTACTGAAGGTTATAAAGGCAGATCTCAATATGCTTCTCATGAAACTGCCACTTCCACTGCCTCCACTGAGTAGCCAACAGGTTTTATCTGCAGATAAAGAAGGTAAACAAGTTCTCTCAAAAGTGGTTAGAAAACTGCAGTGATCTAAGAAATGTATAGATAGCGAAGCACATTGTCACAGAGGGTCAGTAACTATGTTGGGATGTGTGTATGTAGTACGTTGTGTAAGGTGAGATGTTCGTTATAGACTAGTCGTACAAGAGGGAAACTACTCCCCCCCCTTCACAATCGATAAACCAAAGTACTAGGACAAAACCTTTCGTCCGATGCCCTTTTTACACCAAAAGTGCCCATTTTCACCACCCTCCCTCATCGGGCAATGTCTATGAGATTCAGCGAAAATTTGTCCTTGCATTAGCAAACCCGTAGATAACATGAAGAAATTTACAGAATCTTTAAATATCACCAGGTGGTGGAGAAAAGGTCATTTAAGTATCTGGTATCGGTTGCCATGTACATTTTTGTATGGAGCCGCATACAAAAATCTAAGTCACTGTCACACCAGTTGATGCAATCACGAACCATGAAGGCGGCTTTGCTTACTTACACTTCTACTTATAGAGGTTTGAATAGATAGTGATTCCCTAGCTGATAGAAAGATTTCAAGTGTTTTTATATAAGCAGTGTTGATAATTGTTTGTTTAAAAACGTCCATTTTTAGTGTAAAAAGGGCATCGGACGAAAGGTTTTGTCCCCGTACTGTATATATAGCGTGTTGTTCAAATAGAATAAAAACAGTGTATTTTATGATAGCGCAATGACCCCCGTGGCGACCCAGCAACCACATACAAAGGCAGCACCAAACCAATGACAGTTGATCAATTACCGTAAATGCTATAGCCCAAGAAATAGTGCAATACTATACTTAGCAAGCGCCCACCGCCATTCACCGCCATTCTCATATGTATTGAAGGTGAGTGGAGGGTAGCAGACAGTCATTCCTGCTATTAATCACGGCGCCCTGCTTACAGGATCCTTACACTCTATTAGAAGATGCGAGAACAACACCGGAGGATTCACCGGACTCAGGTATTCGGTGAAGGATGCGAAGTGAGGGGAAAGCGGGGTAGGAAAAGAGGGGTAAGAGGGGTAAGAGGGGTAAGAGGGGTAAGAGGGGTACCCAAGCGGGGTAAAGCGATTGGGTGATAGAGTGGGAAAATATGGCGACTTGGTTCTAGAGGTTTCCGGAAGAGCAGAAAAAGATTCGTGTATTTAAAGGGTCCACAACGGCCTCAATTGTAACTCGGTAGGTCATATAAATACAAGCCCGTGCTTGATATTCTTTGCCAAGTGAAAAGCCTCTTTGTCCTTCTTCGATCAGTCCTTCTGATATCTAGTGCTTATAACATTAATTCCATCTCACCCATTACCTCGCACGCCTCGCGGTAAATCTGATGGCATGAAACTGATGGAGTAACCCCATCGTGGTATGTTAGGTTAGGGCACACTTGTAGGTGTGAGCAGGGCTATTGACCAGACCGCGCCGGGGTGAGTCGTGTTGTGTGGTAGGAGCCCACTGTGCGGGCCACCACAAACTGTATCTAGTCTGAGCTGCGTTCCGTTCTCTGTATGATCACTTCCTAGCACCTTACACTCCTTTGCGAACACACTTGTCATATACATCGAATATCGAACACATCTCAGTTTTCTTATCAGCGACTGACCCGGTCTTTCTCGTGACGACAGTTCGGCTCATAGCTGTGTCCTTGCGGTGCTTCTACTACGGCATATTTCCCTGCGCATAAACCAGACCTCCATCAGAAACGTATTAGTAGAAACCGCCAAAGAGTATTTTTCGGCAGGTATTGGGAGGCCGTGAAATGGTCAACATCCCAATATCGCTCCTTGCGAGATCAACGGGACAGAGCACTTCCGCACGCCTCGGCGGAAGACTGCTCAGCGATAACAGAGCTCCTACTTAATTGAATTAAGTATATAGGGGGAACAAGCAGTCTCCAAACTCCCATGCTGGGGATGCCTTCGATGCAAAAGGAGCGAACAAAGAGCTCACTGTGCGATACGGCTCCATGTACCAGCCCATCAGATGAGGGCTGGAAGGAGAGCAGGGAAAGCGAAATAAAAGGGGTGCATTTTCATTTAGAACGATAGTTAATATGATATTGGTTTTGTTGGAGTTGGTGAGGTATTATTATAATCCTGTGATTGATTGTGGTGAGAATTAAATTAGGGGTCTAATCAGCGGAGGCACGACCAGGAACTACTGCTGCCTCTATCACGCCTGACTGTTTTTAACACCATTGGAGTTGCGATTGAAACGGTTGGTATTGGTATGGGGAGTGCGATAGGAATAATAATCTTCTCAGATATGGAGAGAAATCTTTGGAATGTGAGCTAGCATGAGAGCGAGTATAATATTAGATGTTAGAATCTTGGAAACCGGAAGGCTCCGCCGAACCAGGAAACATGTACACGCTGACCACCTTCGCTGTTATGATCGGTGATAGTAATATGAGATTCTATAAGGGCTGACTTCGGATTTCACAGAAGATCCTGCTACCCCTCTCGAGTGATATTTCATGAACTGACTCACGAAGTCCATGCTCAAGCTCTATCAAGGCTAAGCTCGAGCTACCCAAGTGGGAGCACTTTGTTCCAGAGATTAGAACCTCTCGATTGAGTCATCTATTGGTAAACACCACCTTCCATAAGTAGACTATTTCAGTTTTCACTGATTTGCCTTCCTTCTCAGTGTGGGAAGATTGGGTGATCATCGCCAATTAGGTGATTTGCATTGTTCAGCTAAAGACTTTCCTAACCTGGGGCGGGCCAACAATACCATTTCTGTCGAAGGTGGTTGTGACTCCTGGTATACTATGATTAAATATTTCTGCAGAGCAGGAGACCGAGGCTGCGGTAGTTTGTGTCGGTCAAGTAGGACTTATTGTATCACTCGGACTTGGATGCTTTCGTGGATGGCCAGTAAGCTAACAATGATATACTCACGTCGCCGGATTGCTCTGTCACTTCCGATTATGGAATCGCTCATCCTCGGATATTTTGGCCAATAGAATTTGTTGGGAAGCAATAATTATGTCCTAGCTCAGAAAGCCAGAATCCCAAGAACCAAGACTACCTTACCTTGTCTTCAGACTCTCACAAGACAACTTGAGCAAGCAGCCAACTGCCTGACCAACAAGCCAAAAATCACCTGCGCAAGAGAGTACACGATGCCGCAGGGTCCTGGGTCTGCCAGTCATATTCCGCTTCTAAAGGGACTCTGTGTCGGAGCTCTGGTTTTAGCCCTCAATTGGAATTCATGGGAAAAATAATAACTTATGTCGGGTTGGTACAACCCATTGCCAATTGGGCAAAGCGCGACGAACCCAACCAGGGAGGTAGGCCGGTAAGCCTGGGAGGTTGGTGGATTATGGTTTGTCCGGTTGCCGGGACAGTGCGGGGTCATAGCTCTCCCAGGCAGGGCCCATCAAACCTTACTACACGAGTCCCCCTTTCTGCTTCTCCATACCACATCATCACCACTCTTCTCACAGCTCGCGTTGGTTATTTCTTGCGTTCTTTAATGCCCGCAAACCACTATCTCTACCCATTCAAAGCCACTGCCTACCGGGTTTTAGCCATTAGCCACCACCACCAAGACACTATGGCCCCCAGAAGAGCTTCAACAGGTGGAGGTGCCTCCACACCAGCTATCAGGCGAAGGCCAGTAGGGTTCGTTACGGGACGGGGCCCGACCCCACTGATTCCCTGGACAGGGCCCTGTTTTTCACCACGTATTTTCAACGGGGACCCATCTGGGTGATGGGCGGGGACGGGGGCAGGGAATGCCCAAAAACACACCCTGCCCCGGGCCATTGAGTGGGGCGGGACGGGGAATGCGGCCTGGGGCCCGTGTTTTGCGGGGCCCCGGAGCCCCCGTAACGAACTGTAGGCACCCGCAGGAGGAGGAAAGAACACGCGTATCTGTCAAGCCCCAAGTCGTTATAGCCAACAAGGAGGCCCGGATCACAGTACCCCCGGGACCGAACATACAAATCCCCCGTCTAGCAATTGTGAGAATCCCGGGACCATCACCCCCCAGTACCGCCAGTCTTCCCCCAACTATGAACAGATACCTATCTCGCATATCCTGCCCTCCAACATGATTTGACAACAGCCTGCTACCCCAATATCACTAAGCGATGTAGATAGCAATACCTTATCTCACTCCCTCTCAGATATACCAATCAAGCTCAGTATGATGCGTGAACTCCTCCGCTTACACGAAGAGGAGATTGTGGACCAAGTGGTCCTCCAACTCACCTCCAATAACCAGAATCCCCAGAGTCCTACCTTCCAGCATGCCCAGCAACTCCATATCCCAACCCAAGGCACCTAGCCCCACCAACCCAAATCTACACAACTGAGGATAGCTGCAGTTGAAAGCCAATTGGCCGAACTCAGAAAGCAAAGCCAGTAGGACCAGGCCGATATGAGTGAACAGAGCGCTCTTGGTATGTACGACCCATCGCAGCCCCTATTCCCACACCTGAGAGAGGGCACATCAACTATTGCAGCTTCAGTGGGAGTACTATTGCCTGGAGTCGAACATGGTACCTTGGTACAGATTATCAAAAATAGGTTCAGGCCGACAAACATCTACCATCTTAAGGCTAGTAAAAAGGAGCGGGCTGAGACACAATGAATGATTAGCTTCGAAGATATTGAGTTTGAGGAAGCCGAAAGGGATGAGAGCCAGAGCGAGTATCGAATGGGTGGCTTGTTCAAAGCCTGGGCTGCCTACTCAGGAATCTTGGTGAAGCTAGCAGCATCCCTACTCCAAGGGGACCTCGCCACAGCACTGTCTATATACACCATAAACCTCTAGGACTTACTGGAAAAGTACGGATGGGAGGGAGTGAAGGCTTACCCCTTCCAATTGCACCAAAAGAGGGTTGCCAGTGGAAAAAGCATTTATCATGCTAGCGAATGGTGACTGGTTGAGAGCGAGCTTGTAGCCTCAAAATTGTTTGCGCACCCAGCGTCCGGAGGCACGGGGCCATAAAGCAATAAGCCAGCTGCCGGATCACTCCGCCTTATAAGAGTGCTCCCTATACCCGAGAGTGCCCGGGGACAACGATACCAGCCGGCCAGCAGCAGGTTTAGATCAACCTTTAGCCAACCCCAGCCTGCGGGAGAAAACACAGGGTCTGAACAGGCTGTAGCACCGCCATGCGGGAATTGGATCTCTTTGGGGTGCCGGGTCACTCCCTGCTGCTATCAGCAGAGGTGCATTTCCTGTGGTACCAACCACCGCGCAGCCCAATGTCCTACAGGGACCAGATACCAAGGGCCCAAGTGATGTTAGCCATCCCTGCTACCCCCACTTTTCTCATGCCATTTCCTAGCCCCTTCCTATACTCTAAGACCGCGTCTTTCCCCTTGCAAAATACCGAGCTCACTACTACCCAAGCAGCTTATATCTCAATCGCTGATTTACAGTAGACTCCCCCCATCTCAAGCAATACTGGCCTGCCCCCCAAACCTAGTATAGCATCCGCATACCCCAATAGATCACGGCATTATCCAATATTTAGCACCTATAGCCTGCCCATGCCTACTGGGCAACTAAGATGAGAAGGATGGAGCAAGCTTACACAAGATTACCCAGGTGAAGTATTTAAACCCTGGTCCAACGCTGCTAGTACTCAAGAAGTCGGGGGATACTAACTTAGCCAAAGCCAGGTATACCCAAAACCCAGTACCGCGTTCTCAATAGAGATACCCCTATCTATAGGGAAGGGAAGTGAGCACATCAACACGCAAGAAATGCGTCCTATCGAACCTCTTCTACTGCATTGGGCCTCCAAGTGGAAAGTGAAAACCCTTGTAATGCATGTCGAAAACTGAGCAGTGGCCCATGGTATAACCAACCAGACAATCTCAGAAGCGACCATACAAGTCTTGACAAGATGCTTGTTGTTCGCTTGTGATTACGACTTTGAAGGGGAGGCACAATTAGTCCCCATAAAGGAGAATGGGCTACGGGATGCGCTCTTCCGATCGAAATATAACGCGATACCTGACCTCGGACCAGAGTTACTACACCCGACATGCAGCCTCCAACAATATCGATTTCTACCATACTATCACAAATCATCACTAAACAAAGCAGATTGCATCTTACTAATAGTTATTAGTGATAGGATATGTTGGTCTTTACACTATGACATCATTTGACTTATAGTTTACACATAACTGTGCACTTGCGATTCATGGTTATATTATGATTAGTTGATGGTTTCATGACGCATGATTGTGGCGTCATATTGTGTAATGACTTTCGCACATGATTCTGATTATGAGTCATGGGTTTCACACATTGGACTCAGTTGAGTGCATGATTTCGTTTATGGGTTTTGATTGGTTAACTGTATATTGTGATATGACTCATGTGAGTCATCTGAGGTATTTAGAGCTCAGTATGGGGCAGGGAGGGCATGTGCAAAAGCAGCCCCCGGCCGTTTTCCCTGCCCTGCCCCACTCAACTGGCTGGGGCAGGGTGGGCTTTTTGGCATTCCCTGCCGCTATCGCCGCTGAGGCTGGCCCCCCACCCATACCCCAGACAGATCTCAGTAAAAAATAGGTGGTAACAAACGGGGTCCGGTCCAGGCAATGAGTCTGGGTGGGCACTGAACCGTGGGTTGGCAGGGATTACATGAAAGATACCCCCCCGGCCGCGTGTATGAGCGGAGTCTGGCGAGTGAACACGCGCTCCGCCACATCCTGTAACGAATACTACATGTATTTCCCGCTATGACTCACTATGAGTCATAGAGGTTAGGTGACGCAAGGTAATGAGTCACCAGGGCGACGGTTGTGGAAGATGCCTATATAAGGAGCCTGGTTCCAAGCAAGAGGTAGTCACCCACCACCTCTCCTACACCTCGGACGATTGAAATTTCAACTCCTTGAGGCAGTATCGTAGGACTGTATTCCTCTCCCCGTTTCTCATTGCGGCTTTGCCTAGCAGAGTCAAGCCCTTACCATTCGCCTCTCACCTCGGGCCCCTTCTGATGGCACTCTCTATAGCCAGCCTTTGTCTAAATGGGTACAGTTACTCTTTTATCCTCTTTCTCGCACGGGCTGCCTCGCCCCTCACTTATCATTTGCCACAGGTGGGTATGGTTGCAACTATTCACCAGATGACTGCTAGTCTTAGGCTATCGGTAAAGTAGTTCCCCTGGTCGTACAGCTCCCGAGTATTGCACCCTTGCCTGAGAAACATTTGGCTAGTATCAGCATTCGAAAAATCAGGAGCTTGTTTCAGTCGGTCTCGTCCGGACTTCTCGTTGGTACTGTCCCTTGGGCCCTTCCACCACTCGGTTTCGTTGACTCGCACCATCCTGATTGAAAACTCCGGCTATATCTCCTTTCGCCCACACTCCCATCCTCGCTACCCTCCTAATGGTCTGGCTTGATGATTGTGGCTGCATGAGCAGTTGTCTTGCCTTGTCCGTTGAAGTTGCATGAATTCTGCCTCGGTCATCCTCTGGACCGGAAACACACCGCCGCTGTCTTTTCAGTGGACTCGGGGATCAACTTGGTCCTGCCACATCCTGTCCTAACTGCTGGCTCTCTTACCTATCTTCCTCTAGGGTTTGTGCGTACTCGGGCTTCCTGGTCGATATGGCCCAGGTACATCTACCTCGCTTGAGGGGTGCCGGCCTATGTCTTTGTCCTACTGGGTCCTAGGTCCCTCGCCCTTTTCTAAGGAATGTGGTCTGTCCCTGGGCCAAGGATGGGTTGACTGCAGGTTTGGCCTTAAGGGTATTTCCTTTCTGGATGGCCTTGACGTCTTCCTTGTTTTGTGACTTTGTTAGTTCACTGTCAGAGGTTTCTTTCTTTGGCTTGCACGTCTATGGAGGATATTGGTGCGTTGTATTCAGGTCTGTGGTTGCCTTGTTGTTTCTACCGATAGTACCAAGTGCTGTTTGACCTCTAGTCAAAGTGGGTAATGGGTAGGGCAGGGTGATAGGGCTTTGGCCAGGAGAAGCGGGATTGACTGTTGTTCAAGGTTTTATTCTACCTACCTAGCTCTCACGTGACCATTATACCTTAAACAAATATCAAAAGGGACGAAGAAAAACAAAAGCCAAAAAAAGCCAGCAAGAGATATGATCTTCACGCAACCATCTAAGTACTTTTCTATACTAAATGGTATCCATATGATTCTCTTTATGTTCTACACTATTGAATACTACAAGTACTGGACCAATAAGCTCTCAGAGCCTATGACCTTTACGACACTCTGAAGACAGGGGACGACAATATAGGACTATTACGCTAGTCCTATATTCTGACAAGACAATCTTGTACGATCTGATGACATAGTTGGGTTGGCATAGCACAAGACATCGTTGCACTATCTGTGGAGATAGCAAACACTTGGCTGAGAAAGGTCATTACCTCTTGCAATATAATGAGCAAACAATAGGGTTGTTACATTTGGTTGCGTCATATCGAAACACCTAACGACAACATGGCTCAAGACCCTATCGATCAGGAGATGGATCTCACAGAAGGCGAAATCGACCTAGAAGCACTAGGACAAGCCCTAGGTGAGTCAATACAGCACTGACAAGCAGCAAAGTCTGAAACAGATAGCTCAGAGGAAGCATCCGACTCAGACGAAACAGACGCAGTACCTAGAAGAAGTAACACACTGGCGTCCACCTCAATGGCTCAACCAGACACGAAAGAGATAAGGACGACTCTTGTTCTCTTACCCAACCTTATACCAGAACAGATCCAACAAATCATCGGAGCCTTACCATGAGGTAGAAAGAAACCAAAAATCAAGAAGTGACCATATTCTATGGGGAACAGGATCAGCTGAGAGGATGCAGGGCCAGGTTGTCAGTCGACTACACAGGTGTGGGATGGGAAAGCAAGCATGACAATGAAAAAAATGTCAATGCCCTAAGCCTGCTACGAGGAGACGGTTTGAAATGGTGAACCCTATACATCGAACAAAGACAAGGTGTGGGCTGGGGCAGCTAGAACCACTTCATAGAAGAGTTACAAGGACAATTCAGAGAAAGCGACGAAAACAGAGCAGCAAGGGCCAAGTGAATGAGGCTTGTCCAAGGAACGAGAGGAGGGGGTGAATAGCGGAATTAATATCAGCTGATAGCCAGTCAAACCCGAATGGAACATACTACCTTGCCTTATAACCTGCTGAGAGAGCTGAGATCAGTGTTGCAGGATAGATGGGAGATGAAAGGATCACACTCACAAGACCCACAGTTCGTGGCAAATTGGGTCATCAAAAATCAAAGCAAGATGGCATGCATCAAAGACATGAGCCACAGGACGACAGTCAATAAATGATGAGCACCATTCTGAGCTCCAAGCAATCATAACGGGATGTTCCAACCACAGAATGCCAGTCCAGGTGAACCAATGGACCTTCATGCGACGAGGCGTCAAGCTAACTAGAACATCTCCGGCAAAGAGTACACGCCAAGGATGAGGGAAAGGTTAGGCCTCAAATGCGGTAAACAGCAACACCGAGCGGCAGAATGCAGAAGCCAACCCAACAACAAGGCCTGATTCGTCTGGCAAGCGAGAAACACAGGGCTCTGTCAACCCAGGCCAAAGATTCGAGCAATATCAATAGAAGAAGCGGGGCAAGAGCTGTCCGGAAACAAAGACTGTGCCCATTAGGCAATGGTCTGACGGACTGGGACAGACCAAAACCCATCAAGGTGAGAAATCTTTTCACACTACTAAACAAGATGAAATTATTGGACAACCAAAATGACCATATTATGATCAAGCTACGACTTGAGACAACTACACCACAAGTTATCATCAATGGCATGGTAGACTTAGGGGCAACGGAATACTTGATCAATGAAGGATTTTGCAACAAAGAAAATGTGAAGATCAAGAAAGGGAAGAAAGGGAGGGAGATTTACCTAGTAAATGGAAGAACCAGCGCTGTGGGACCTGTTACCCATATGGTGGAAGTACATTAGGACAGTGGACGAGGTAGGGAAAAGGCGATCCGCCAAGTGGCGAATCTTCCCCACCACGAAGTAATTCTTGCAATATCATGGTTGAGTAACTATTACCCCGGAATCAATTGGGGTGAAGGAAAGATCACCATCCATTATGAACAGTGTACGACATGGTGTCTCAAGGAACCACCATCGGTATACATGATAGCCAAAGAGGAGGCGTGAGCAGCCAACTTGAAAGTCGAGGTCGGCTGGATTCGCAGCAAAGAAGATGAAAGCATTGGCATCAAGAAGCTTGACCTTTAAGCTAAGATATGGACTCAAGGATCGAGATGGGCAGCAGGAAATGAGCTATATGCCAAAGAAAGAGGGATGATACTAGCGCGGGGACGGGGGGTTTTCAAAACCGGAATATGAATTAAACGGCCAAGAGGAACCTATGGAAGAATGGCATAACCAAGTGGCATGACAGTTAAAAAAGCGAATTACAGTCAGGGGAGGGGTGATCGACTCCCACTATATAGAGGTAGAGTGCGTTCCAGGGCGGACATGGCCTGGAAGAATGCGGGCCCGTGCCGTTTGCACCGCGCCACCCCCCTCAATGGTATCCGGTCAGGTGTCATTTTCGGCATTCCTTGCCCCGGTCTCCGGTCAGGCGGCTGGCCCACCCATACCCGAGACGGGTCCCCGTTAGCAATCGGTGGTAACAACCTGGGCCCCATCCAGGGAATCAGGGTGGGTGGGGTCCGGACCGGTGCCAGGCGGGCATCACTCACCACAGACCGCTCCTGGCACCGTGTACAGGTGGAATCTGGCGAGTGAAAACCCACCCAGCCCCACCCTGTAATCAACAGTATTCAGGGGAAATCCAGATGCTATTTGCGAACCAAGAAAACACAGACTATCAAGTCAAAAAAGGTGATTAAATCACCCTGCTCATCAGGAAGCGAATACTCAAAAGCGACAGTTACTAAGTATCTACCTTGGAATCAACCAAAAGTGGAAAACAAGGAATGGGAAGTACAGGAAATTCCAGTCTATTCATATACCAAATGAGGGGCCAGGAATTCGGCAAGGTCTATCGAAAATGTGACATGATAAAGGGTATTCTCATATACAATAAAAAAGATCAATCGATACGACTTGAAAGAATCAATGCTAGCTCAGAACAAGCTGTCAAAAGCAGGAAATTCCAACAGAAAAGGGAACTGGAAGAAATAGTTCCGCAGGCGCATCACAAATACTTGAATGCATTCTAAGAAGCAGGCAAAACAGAGCTATTGCAGCATCGACCAGGGGTAGACCTTGGAATCGCAATAGAAGAAGGCAAAAGCCTACCTCAGAAGAAAATTCAATACGCATCGGCAGCCGACTGACATTGCAACTCAACTTAGGATGCACAGGATGGATGGCAGGCAGCGACGAGATCGCTGACGTGGGGATACCAGGTGTGCACATCAGATACCTGTACCTGTTTTTGCTGATGGAGACCGTCTGGCATGCCGTCCTCGCCTGTCCCACCTACAGGCCCGCCAGTGACTGCCACCTTCCAGGGGTCTCCTACCTTGCCCATGGTGCCGCCCTTTGCTCCTCTCGCCCTTTACGGGACTCACTCTCCCACTACAGTCGATCAACACGTCACTTGCTTGCCTATGGGGATGTTCTCCTGCCCTATATCTGCTGCCGCATCGCTTACTTGCCATGCTTCCTCCTTCGTTTTGCCAGCTTACTTTATGTTGTCACAGGAGGCTGGAAGAAGTGTACTTTGTTCTACTTTTTTCACTTATTTGATTCAGGATGCTACTCGTTTTCGGAGTGTTTCCTTAAATTAGTTGACTTAATTTTGCGCCCACAGGTAGGCCAGGGCCGAGTACAGACCCTTTGTAGGAGATTAATGGTGACGGATATTTCCTTTGCCTGCTTGTTTTACATTTTGGTTTTTATTTTTGCTTTAGCCAGATGTTCAAGCCATTTCTTGCACCTAGTGTTCGTTGCGGGGCAGGGTGGGTTCTCCCGTGCCAGACCCCACCCGTACACGGGGCCGGGGGGGTATGTTTCAGGTAATGCCCGTCCCGCCCCCGCCCAGGGTCTGCCCGCACTCATTCCCTGGGCGGCCCCGTTTGTTACGACCTATTTTTAACGGAGACCCGTTTGTGGTATTGGTGGGGCGGGGGCCTGAGCAGGGACAGGGGCAGGCAATGCCGAAAAAAGGACTCCACTCCAGGCCATTGAGTGGGGCAGGGTGGGGACAACGGCTGCGGGCCCGCGTTGCTCGGGGCCCCGTCCGCCCCTGTAACGAATTCTGCTTGCACCTTCACAATCAATATATAACTATAAGAAAAATAAGCTACCTATCTCTTGATTTGAATACCTCTGCTCCACCTCCTGTGGTTGAAATCTTCACACTATGAGAAAGCATGTCAAGAGTCTCCTTCACTTCTGATCTGCCTTCATGGCCTCTACCAGGTAGCTTCGCGCATACCCCTCTCCCGCCTGTTGTGCTTTTATCCTTGCCCTCACCTCCTACTTGGTTCTGGATTCTCTCTCGGTTTAAGCATGCTTGGTTTGATGTTTCTCCACCTGACCCCACACTTGAGCGCCCATCTCGCTTAACTGTTAGTACCGTGGGCAACTCTCTTCCCATCGTCAATACACTGTCAGTAGACTCAGGCTATTTGGTGCAGTAGTTGGCCAGGTGGCCCTGCTCTCTTGTATTGCACGCCTACCTAATTTGCTAAGTCGGTACCGTTAGCCTTCGAAAGATCATGACCACATCTCTGTCCTCCGTGTTTGTAAATCTAGTTGCCTGGCACCCCTTCCACCTCCCACTTCCCATGTCTGTATCCACCTGCACTCTAGTTCTACATCCTCCATACTGGCCCCTGACTGCTGTCAGCAGGCACATTACCTGTCTTGTCCCCACAGCTGGCACCTTGACTGCCGCGTGGCTCTTCTGGCTGTGGGGGGCCCCGTTGCCAGCCTCATCCGCCCCTGCGACTTACTCTACTGTCGCATCCTCACATTATGCTATCCTAGGTCATGGTATTGCACTGCCTCTTTGGCTCTTGCTAAAGTCCCAACCCGCGCCGACAGAGTATCTACAGTTGGTCCTGCCTGACCCTTTGGGTATACTAATACAAGTTAGGCATCAACCTACAGTAGTTTATTCCAGTTTTGGTGCACTCTGGTTCCCGAACCATACTTTTCTTTTGTTAAGGGACCCCGCTGACGTGTTTCCTTCCTCCTGTACATTCTAATTGCCCTCTTTGTACTTGGCTTTCCTATCCTTTCCTCCCATGTAGTTTAGGCTGCTGGCTGGTATGTGGATTGGCCGATACTACAGGGTCTTGAAGGCTACAGCGAGCTTTTCATCTTGGATTGGTTTTCTACTGTGCGGGGTATTTGTTTGTCCTATGATGAGGTGAAGCGGGCATTTCCATTGTTTTAAAGGTTTTCTTTTCGCCATGGCTAGCTCTCCACGCTATTTCTTGTACCTCAAGCAACCAACACATGACTTTGAAAAAAATGACAAAAAAGACAATGATCTCCTTGGTTCTGTACGCTACCAGGTATTTCTCTCACAACTCCTGTACTTCAGAATATAAGTTCTTCTATACTGATAGCCAATACCCGTTCCAAGATCCACAAACACTGACCCTGATCGGCCAAGACACGATTACCGCTGAATCACCAACCTGAGATTGTAATCTCTCAACCTTCCCGATAAGCCTCTGTCATGACTTAGGACCCTCCTGTTATTTGTGTGCCATGGACTAATGTCCAATGCCAAGACCCCATTACAAGACAATTGTGTCAGATTTGGCACTCTACCAACAATTGTGTTGACAGAGATTAGCTGTTGCATTCTTCCAGATACCGGCAGAACACTTCGGGGTCATGACAATAACCAGTAAGTTCGGTTCCTCTCCAAGAATAATTTGCTGATAGACTAATCTGTTGTTCCAAGCAGGAGCGCTAGGTGTGGCAAATTCTTGTGACATTACTAGTGTTAGTTACGGGGCGGGGCCGGGTGGATTTTCAGGGGGCAGGCCCCGCCCTGACACGGAGCTGGGGGGGGTATTTTCCCGTAATCCCAACACCGCCCCCGTCCGGGGCCCACCTATACTCATTGCCTGCACAGGGCCCAGTTTGGTACCACCCATTTCTAGCTGGTACCCATCTTGGAGGTATAAGTGGGGCCTGGGCCTGAGCGGGGACAGAGGCTGGGAATGACGAAAAAGACAACCCGACCCAGCCCGTTGAGTGGGGTGGGCCGGGGAAAGGTGTTGGGAACATTGGTTTTTCGGGGCCTGGTGTGCCCTGTAACAAACTCAACACATTACGCTCATGGTCCAGGACCCGTGATTAGTAGAGGATGTAACAAATGTTATAGCTGGCCAGCCAGATGGTGCCACTTGTGATGACATGTGATATGATCCAAATCAGGATGACGGTGGTCCAGGGTGTCTACCTCCTCAACGCTGTGGCTATCCCAGTACCCAGAGAGCTCCTTCGCATTACACAGTCTCTACCAATGAGAGTTGTCACAGCGACATTGAAGACCGTAACACTGCTCATCCGCCTGTACAGCCTCACTGGTATGGTGGACTAGGGAGCTGTACTTGGACTGGTAGTAGAGGTTTTATGGGGAAGCAGGGAAAGTTGTTAGACAAGGAAATTTGGTTGAGGGTATGTTTACTGGGATCGGAGATGGTAGTGGTTGTCAGGAAGATGGTGCAAGAGGTGCCCAGGGAGACTATAATACCTGGCATGTGGGTGCAGAGGGGGTTGGTGGTCGTCGTCGTAGTAGGGTGGTAGCCTGCGTCATTGGAGGCAGCATTTCACACCTAGCATGAACTAGGCCCTCTGGGGCTGCTGTTGGTAGTGATACCCCAGGACATAGGTTTAGCCCACTCGTCGTAGATGTTGGCGTGGTTGGAGTGGAGCTTGTAGGTGCTGGGTGGGTGAGGGTGGAAGTACTTGGAGGGGTGGTGGCGGCTGGATGCTAACCGGTTCAAGGGGTAGAGGTCCGAGGGCCGTGGCTGGTGCTGGCCGAAGCACTACCCTAAGCAGATTCGGGGATTGTCCTTTAGTTTCTATTCATTAACCTCTTGTTCTCAATTATTATGACTTTCACTCACCGTGTTTTTTATCACTCCATTGTGTGGCCCACATATGCTCGGGGTGACAAGGTAGCCTTTAATCACTGTGACACAAATCAGACCACTCACTCAAACCTCCGAGTCACATCTAACTTAGCATAAGTACCCTTCATAGAACTGTTATTGTTATAAATACAACGTTTGTTTAACATGAGCATTTCGCTCGGTGAGCGTGCAACAGAGCAATTCCAATGCATGACTGGGGTTATGAGTAGTGTTCATTATAGGGAGGGGTGGGGTGGGTTTTGCCCTGAGAGGTCCCACTTTTTCAGCGCCGCGCGACAAATTCTTATTTAGTTGGCTACACCCTACTCCCGTCCAAGGCCCACCCCTACTAATTCTGTGAACATTGCCACATTTGTTGCTACCAGCTTTTAAGACCAACCTGGCTGGGAGGCTGGTGTAGCTGGCATCCCAGCTGGGACAGGGCGGGGGAATGGCAAAAGTTACCGCCCTACCCGCGGCAATTATGCTAGGTGGGATGAGTGACAGCACCAGGGGCCGACCGTTTATGGGGCTCCTCAGGCTCTAGAACCCACTCTGGTTCTGATTTGAGCATATGATTTGGTATAGTTTGGGCATATGATGGGTGCTGATGGTTTGGGTAGAAAATTTGGGCCTATAGCTTGTGCGTGTGATGTGGGAATAGGGTATTGGCGGATAAACAAGCCTTATCCACAGGGCATATGATATGCCCCAGTGAATAGAGTCTATGAATTCGGTGTATGAATTAGCGGTATGGCCTGCGGAAACAACACAGCTGAGTAGAGTACGCAACTCTGATGTTCAATCAGTGTTGTAAATCATTCCTGTTCATATAGTATGAATCATTCCATGCAAATAAATCCTGATATATCATTTGAGGTATATGATTTTTGCTATATGCTAATGCAATTACTCAATCAGGTATCCAAACAAGAAGGTTCAAGAGAGCAATCTACGAAACGTGGGGATTCCTGGGGGGAAGGTTCATTGGCAGGGGTCTGTGTGGGGCATTGAACGTGGGAAGGGCAGGGCAGGGTGGGTTGTAGGGGGCCAAAACAAAGCCTGAGGCTAAAGGGATAGACCAGGGCAGGGTAGGGAATCGGGGCGGGGGCCTGCAGTTTCCCGCGCCCCAAAAGCCATGTAACGAACACTAACTACAGGCCTGAATAGCACTAACCAATAACCACCACAGACATGCAACCCAAAAGAAAGAAACACAGGAAAGTAAACAAACAAACTTGTAAAACAAGGCAAACCTCAAGCCCACGTAGACATGAAATACACATAAACCCCAAACTTGTTGTGAACTCACCCAGAGCCAGGGAACAAACCCCATTGCTGTGAAGAGGGGGACAAAGGCAACACAGTGTGGGACAAAGATATAGGGTGGTGCAATATACGAGAGATACCGCTACCTGGGGAATATAGACTGGGCTAGCCTCAAGTGCACACGCCGGATTGGGAGATCTGTAACCAGGCCTGCACTTGCATATGCATGTGGCAGGACAAAGTTCATCCTCAGGTTCACTGGAAAATGGCCCGGTGGTGGTGCCTGTACCCAATGAGGCAGTGGTGGAAGGGATAAACTCCATACACACAAGCAGAGACAACTGTTCATGCTGGTACAATCTGCACTCCAGGTGAGTTGAAACAAACTGACGCCAGGAGGATTGGTGACAGCAGGCTTAGCCACAATATTCAACCAGTAGGGTGCTGCCGGAGGTAACTATGCTTCGTTACGGGGCCCCGTTTCTGAGGAGCGGGGACAAAATAACATAGGTTATTCTGATTAACTGGTCGAAAAAATCATCCAAATCGGACAAGAACTGACTGAGATAGAGCTCTTTGAAGTTAGACATCTTCACAGAGCTCTATCTCACTCAGTTTTGGTCCGATTTGGACGATTCCTTTTTTAATATGCAGTTAATAACCTGCTCTTGGCGCCCCGTTTGTCAGAAACGGGGCCCCGTAACGAACACTAGAGGTAACCAAGACCCGGGAGGCCGAAACCAGATAATACTATCACCAAGTGCAAATCCCACCGACCATGACAGGATCATGAACCTTTCAATTCCGACATTCCAGAAATGATTCCCATGAGGTGGTGGAATACAACAGAGCAAAGCCATAAAGGCAAAAGGTTTACAGATAACCCCAAATGAGCAGCGGTTTGCAGATGGGTGGTGCCCTTATCCGAAGATTGCAAAATGCTAAGCGAGGACTCACGAACCAGGTGCCACGCAGAGGATGAGAGAGTAACAGTACTCCACAAGATAAGGTGTACTCACAGACAGTACTATTAGAATGTAACAGCAGTGAGAGGCGGATACAGCAGGGTTTAGCCATCTAGACAATTTGGCCATCAGGAAAGGTGACACAAAATCAACCAAAAATGATCCCTAATGGTGTGGATATTTCGATCACTGGCAGTGTAGAGAAGATTATTTGTGCCTATCTCACAGGCCTCTTTTTCCTTTCTTTTTTCTGCTTTTCTTTTGATTTTCTTTCATTTCTTTATGTATTACTTGTTAAGGTACAATACCTCACATGCAGCACTAGCTATGGCGTAAAGAAAACCTTAATCACCAACAACCGCCTACTTCACCTCTTGATGGGAACAATCAAACACCCTAAATCCATAGGGAAAATCCCCTTTGCGTAGCACCTAAGATAATATACCCCATACACATAATGCAACAATTCATAGAGAAGTACATGAGAGAAACCCAAACACTGCCACAGGCTCCCCTAAAACAAGAGAAAGCTTTGATTGATGAAGGCCTGACCGCATTGGAGCTCGAGGATGTTTCCTCGTCGTGAGGGGCGAAATCCACATGACTTGTAGGCCTGCATTGATCACCATAGTGATCAGTAGCGTAGGTAATTAGATCAATCCAAGGTGTTGCATACCTGGCACAGGGGTAGTGGAATACGACGACCAGGTGTAACTGCGAAGGGGTCTGACCATGATAGTGGATAATGGGGCAGTTTGGTGCCAGCTTCGGTCGCAGCAACAGTATAAGCAGACAGCAGTGGGTGGTGGAAGAAGAAAGGATTGCCAACAGGCTAGGCGCAAACGACAAGTAAGCCATAGCAAGGTTTGGGATACCGGCAAGACCCAGGAGAGATGGAGAAATGTTCCTAACAGTGGCTTTAACCATCAGAAGTAGAAGCCCAGCAAGCTGTGGCTGACTTCGACCGATAGTTCGGCCACAGTAATGTCAACCGTGAACCAACTGTGAAGCTTTCCAACCTTCCAAACGCTAAGCCAGGTGCAAAATGTGTGCGGGGTTAGGGGGAGAACCAAACTTCATAAGTGAGTCTCAAAGACAAACAAGAACAAGAACCTCGAGGAGGTGAGGCCGACCGGTCTCAGCCGAGGGGCGAAGATGCCTTAAAGGCCACTGCTAGGTAGTAGCCATCGTGCAAGAAGAGAGCTGAGTGCAGGAAAGTGACCATGATTTCTTGTAGTATTGAGATTCCCATCGCTGGAGGTGTAGTAGAGATGGCTTATCTCCCACGCCTGAAGGGCTGCCTTCTCCTGGGATCGTCACACGACTAACCCTCGTCATGTGCAATCCTATGTGTCAACTGACTACAACTGACCTCATATATTTTGACACAATAATATCTCTATGACTAATAACTATTACTCAAGTCAAATGTGGCTTGCGAAGTTCTAATTTGAGAATCACAATGACTCAATTGACTTAGATATATGTTTGTCAGCATAATGGTTTCACGTATTCTAGTTTGTTCAATCGATCGACATCTTTTCTCATTGAATACTGCATGTATAATTCTCACCTGCCAAGCATTGCTTAATTATTATCTTAAAATCCTTTGACTCTACAGCCTGCCCGCTTGTCTCCTAGTACAGTTGTAGTTCTTCCTACCAATTGCATCCTGGTAGATTAGAGATTATACAATAACAGCAGGAAGCCCTCTATTTTTACAAATTGGCAGTGGTTGAACGGCAAATAACAGCGGCGATAGGATGGCGAGTGACCGGAGGTGAAACGAAACAATAAACGCCAAGGTAAAAACAGGTAACACAATTGCACACTGAGGCGGGGAAATCTTTCTCTTCAACAACAACACCCTCACGATGCTCTCTAACTAACATAACTAATGGCGAAGAGAGAAGTATATAGGAAAAACAACAATATCTTCCATCCACCCACCGAGTCCAATCCTTCCATCGATCGTCATACTGATCCATGCTCTTCCACGCATACTGCCGTTTCCATACCGGCCCCCAGACCTTCCATGCTCGCCCCCGCTCTTCTACGCAGGTCTCCCTTTTCTCCCGTGAAGAACAATCATGCTAACAAAGGAAAGAAAAAGGAAAACTCTTCCAGGCTCCATAGCCTACTCGCATTCAAGCCGCTCTCACCGATCGCAAGTCCCTCCCCGGACCTTTGTCCAGTGCACGCTGTGCCAATGCTGAGTTTGCTGGACAAGATATTCTTCCGGGTATTAGCTTTCCTTCCGATGGATGTATTGATCCAGCGCGCATGTCAGATAGTTCTTTGTCTGAACGATATCGAGGTAGGATAGGTGCGGGGCCGCTGGGCTAAGTGCGAGGCCGGGGGTTAAGTGCCTAAAGGGGCGCGGCTGAGTATGGTGAGCAGCACTGAACATTTCCAACATATATCACCCCTAATGGAGCTATGTTGCCTGCCGGCCTGCTTGCTATTATTCAAATTGATTATTGTTCATTGTTAAATCTGTGTCGGCTATCACATTTGAGACTGAGATAATGTGAATGCAACAGGGAATCAAACTAGACCCGTGGTTCGTATTGGGGTACACCATTCACCCTTAGGATCTATTCATCCATCCTTACAATTCAATCTCCTTTCATTACTAGTGAGATTGTTTGCCTGCAATCAGGGATTACTAGCCTTTACTTCTTTCATGAATAATGTATCTGAATTTCGCAAAAAGCCACTGGCATGTGTCCGTATGCAAAAATTGGCTGACATCTTTAACCAAGTTTTATATTATTATTGTTTCTAGTTTGAATGACTCTAGTTCCCATCCTAGTAAACCTACTACTACTTCTCTCAAACTACTAGTTCATTGTGCATGCCTAATTAATAAGAAATTACACTTCTCTAGACCTCTTATAAACATATTTCCAAATGATTACAATTTTAACTACTTATTTATGCAAAAACTAAACAAATGTCAATTTTCAATTATTGGATATTAAAACAAATAAGTATGCAAATTTCGCTGCAAAATATACCCAATGAGATGCTAAATATACTTAGAGTTTGTTAGAGGGTGGCCAAGGTTGTATAAAATGCCATCCTGCGGGTGCTTTTCCCCCCCCAGCCCGGTAAACAACACTAAATATACTGTTCAAGTTCCAACTTAGCAATACTAGTATGTATTAACTAATATTAGTTCCTATAGAATATGAGCCAATTTCTGCATTGCTGCAGCCAAATACCACATGTACAATGCATCTGCAACCCTGTATCAGGAGGGCCCCTGCCTGATTCAATTTCCTACTGAATAAAAGCGTAGAGGCCTTCCCTCTACATTTGCCATATCTTAAATTCGCCACTGGTATTGGAGATTCAAGTTCCTTTGGAGTTTAGGCATGGTTTGGTCATCCAACTATCGTAAAAGGAGACTTCTCAAATCGCTAGATGTAGTTAGATTTGTTGTTCACCCGCGTTTTGAAGACCAACTAGTAAGATGTAAATATAGGAGTGTCCCATAATAAGCTCAATTGAGGATACTCATAATATTATATTTGATACTCTTATTGCAAATTGAACCCTATGGGCATTTATGTATATGTATTACGATAAAAAACGTACTTGTCTTATTGTGAAATTATCACTGATTATGTTGAGGGAGCATGTATTATGACACCCGGCATGGAAAACCTCCCTAATCACTATTTGAAATATATTAACTGGCCAAAGGCAGCCTACTCAACCCTACATAAAATCCATGCCAATCGGCAAGGCAGAAGGCAATGCACTTTCTGAAGCGGCAGGGTACGGGATCTGATAACCGATGCTAATACATCAACTAAAGCCACCCCTACAGGGTTAAAGCACCATCTGAGACTTAAAAAAGCTGATCTTGTTTCTCCAATAACCGGAATAAGATACTCCTGAGCATTCTTCCACTGGAAATTACTTCACAACCACATATCAGTCCAAAGTCCAAACTCAACAAACAGCTCTTAGATCCTTACTCATCCCTTATTATTGTCAAGAGTTTCTTCACTATAAATTGAATCTTAAATTAATTCTTTTATGTTTCCTGTCCTCCATGCCAGTTTTGCCATCTCATAATTTCATTAAAATGTGAGACAGGTTTGCCCTACATTATATGTCTACATTTTTCTTCATTTTTACTAATCTAGATGCCTGCCAGATTGACCACTCCAACACATCCTCTATGAACCTCTTATCTCTGTATGCTGATAGTCAATTTGAATACTGTCACTGGATTACTCTTATTGTATTCCTACCTACTTGATCTGGTGACATTGATCTGATTACCTAACGGAAGGCCCAACTATTGAAACAAGGAAAATCATAGTGGGGAATCTCGAACAGAAGTTTATAGAGGATAGTGATAGTCCGGAATGTAACATTTGACACTCTAATTAGAAGAAATAAGAAATTTGGGATATTTCTCAAAAACTTTGACTGGGTTAATTGGACAATCAAATAAGTTGAATCTATATAAAAAATCAGGAATACTTACATTCTTATTCTATTTACTAAGTTATGTAGTATAAAGCTTATAGTAACCTGATATAAGTCACTTAGTTTGATAGTTAGACCTATTATAGGCTAAGCTATTGGTCAACTTGCCCTTAGTCAGCATATCCTTTCATATCAAATAAAAATTGATCTTTTCTACCATCTCTTTCCATCTTATTACCTACTTTTTAAAACAAGTGCAATTATTCAACAATACTTTCCAACTCTTCCTTCAATCTCCTTATCCCTCCTATACATTTCAAGAAATCTTTCCTTCCACATCCTGATTGGCTTCAAGACTTATATCAATTGGTGTTAATATCAGTAAAGTAAGGCTAGTTCTTTCCCATTGTATTCTATATTTCCTTACAGAGCGAGCTGCATACAATAGACTCCAGTTGTTCCTACTACTATTGACAAATTGTAATTAACATTAGTTCTTGAGTAGTTGATTATACTAACATGATGAGATTTTTTAAAATAGTAATAGGGCACAACTTTGTGGAGCTCAGATGTAACACAATTAAGCCGAAATACTTTGCAGTATAGGCTAGCTCTTTGTGGAAAGGAGCTCCAATGAGATTAGAGAACAGAGTTAGTACTTGAGCAAAAACTCAGAGTACTTTTACAAATATCTTGGGGAAATCTATAGCTAGATTCTTTCAAGACTTGCAAGATATCATTGCAGTGGGAATGAAAGTCTAAACTATATGGGTAATAGACTTTGAAGAGGAGAGTCATATACAAATAAAAGTAAGAAAGATTGGTATTAAACAAATAGGTCTTCTCCGATCACTTAAGAAGCCTAATATTCATATTGGTCAAGTACACTTGGAAAGATTGGATGAAAGTGTCAGGTTAATCCATAAAAACTACTCTCAAACAATTAATTAAGTTTATACATTTGCCCAAGGAGGAGATGTACTATTCTGGCTTCTCCCCCATTACTAGTATCAGTTGATGGAGTTAGATTATACTATTTCCAGTACCAATCGTCTATATAAACCTAATCACAATGTTGTTTGTAAAACTTCATAATTTCTTTACAGTTCTAGGTATATTAGTATATCTAAAGAACATGTTTCATGATAATCTAAACAACCTGTATGACCTATGAATACAGCTGCAACTCCTGATAGCCATTGTTCAAGTTAATCAAACTAGTATATCAAAGAAGTGTTGATTTTCAACATTCTTGATATATTACGGCACAATGTCATGGCTCTTGAACTTGTATTATTTGATAGCAATATCATGCTACATAATGCATTGTCATGATATATGTTTGCAACTATAGAATCTTAGCAGCCAGTAATGGCCTCCATCTGTATCCTCATTCAGATTAACTAACAATATCTTGTTTCTCATATCATGGCAATAATCTTATACTAAAAATCTCATATGAATATGGCCTATTGCTTTCTGTTCACATATATTTTTCTGTTATTAATTAGAAGCAAATTCATAATTGTCCGCTCTCATTTATCTCTAGTTATATGATCATTTCTCATATTCATACTTGAAGTCCAGATTCATATTATACAGGGTTGGAGGGGTTGCTCTAATTTATACTAGGGCTTTAGTAAGACACATATTAAAATCACTTAGAGTCCTGATTTCAGATGCTAATAACTAGATCCTTAAAGCTATCATCCCTCATTATTGTCTTTGACAATCTGATAAGTTGGTTATGCAATCCAATCTGGGTCCTAATGTAATCTCATACTCCTATTAGAGTATAGAGATCAGTCTACTTATCTTAAACAAAAACAAATATTGAAGGTAGTCTTTTGATTAAATTGCACTTATTGCATTTATGATTAACATGACTAGTAAATGAACTTAGACCTTGTATAAGTAGAGACAAACAGTTAGACATAGTTTAAGTTATAGTTAAAATCAGAAATGATTCTGATTGCGATCAAATCTGTAAGGCATAATCCTTCTCATATACTTACAGGGATTTATATTTGTCATACAAATACAAATTCATATATATATATGTATACTCAGATAGAAACAACCTAGGTAATAACTTTTCTTATAATTAACTCACTATTACTACCTTTAAATGAACTCTCTATAGACAATTCCTGAAACTCTTATTATATTTTTAAGCTACTTTGTTTTAAAATTATTGCTAATCCTAGTACTGATGTCCATTAATTATTGATCTCTTGTAAACTAGGCTCCTACTACAATCTGAAAACCTTCCCAATCTGGCTCCACTTAAAACTTATATCCATTCATACCTGCAAGCATCAAGGCTTAAGGCAAAGCTTGGGCAACCTAGTGCTCGCACTATGAACTCAAAGTATATCTTCAAAAAAGTACTAATATGATTATGCAAAGATCAACACACTTTATCTTGGGTTTCTTAATTCCTTCCTTCAATATACATATTGAGAGGTAAAACCTAAGGAAATACCAGTAACTATTTTGCAAGTTTTTGCACTTAGCAGTTGATACAGGAACTAGAGTAATTTGGGGAAATTCATAAAAGTTATTTATAATTGGATCTTGCCTAGTACGATAAAACAAAACCTGTCAGAATGTTCATCCAATTGTAAGAGATTTTCTACATCTCGTGATAGCGATCTAAACCTCAATTTGCTAATCGTGCTGGAAAATTACTTTTATTCTAATTAATTGATTGCAAATAGGTGTTATGAATAAGAAAACAGTGAATAAGTGATTATTGATTTGAGTTAGAACAATACAAGAACACTTTTTCTATTGTTTATGCCTGTGGAGTAAGGTGTGTTGCTATGGGCCAATAGTTCCTCTTTGTATACATCGAGTTTCCAGATTGTAGATTAGTTGTAATTGCATATTTAGATATATCAGGTTCAAAATCGGAATGACAACTTCATTCTAGGACCTGAGCCTGGTCCACATTTGGAAGGTAAAGGGTTTTCATTATGCTGATGGTAGTAATTGTTTGTTCAAAACAACCAAAATGCAATCTGTTCTGGAGGTACTTGTAAAAAGCATAGTGTGTATACTTAGATCAGATATCAACCTTGTTTTCAGGATTCAGAGAGGTATCTGAGATAGTCTAGTGAGAAATGTTGAAAACTGAATGCAAATTACTATCACTTTTACAGAGATGACACTTAGCCTAAGTTTAATTCCCCCTTGTTTTATCCGAAATAATACCAGCCTGCCTTTCACCCAAATAAAACAATTCACAGCTTTGGATACATTTGTATAACTATGGCATCATACAGTATCTTTTCAGTTTGTATCTTTTCACCACGTTAAACTCTTTGTCTATAAGATATGTGACTAAATAGTTGAATTGACTTAATCTGTTATTAGTTATTTGCAAAATCAACTAACATTGGATACTCTGCAGCTATCTATACCTGAATGTGGTTATCAACTGATACCACGCTTGAATAGCTACAATCAACTCTATTGCTTGGTTGATGTTGTGTCTGAAATCCTCGGGTAGTAAAGTACTAGGGCAAAAGTGTCCGTCTGATCTGTGGTTACCAAGTGACACCTCAAAAAACACCACCTTTCCGATCAACAATTTCTCCCTAGAAAACAGGCTACCTCACTGAGTTTGAGAAAGGGCAAATTGTTGCTTTGAGTAAAAAATAAATTTCTTTTTCAGAAATGAGAGAGCTCTTACATTGTCCTAAGAGTACAGTTCAAACTTTCCATAATCGCTTTCAAATGACGGGTGATGCAAACACGCTTCCAAAACCTGGACGACCTAAAGTTATCACTACCAGAACTTCTCGCTGCCTAGTCAGAGACTCTAAGAAGGCACCCAACTAGACTTTATCAGAATTTCACAATGATGTTGCTCCTCATGTCTCCCTTGATACAGTCAAGAGAGCTTTGGCCTCAGTCAACATTAAGAAGTGGAGGGCTAGGAAAAGAGCTCTCCTAAAGGATAAGTATGCTGTGAAGAGTTTGGCTTGGGCTATAGAGTATTAGAATTGGACAAAGGAGGACTTTGAAGTGGTCATTTTTAGTGATGAATGCATGGTTGAAAAGTCCAAAGATCCTAAGAGTATTTGAGTGTTCAGAACAGCTGAAGAAAAATGGGACAAAGACTGTATTCATGGGGTCACCAAGGGGGCAGGAATAAAGCTGATGGTTTGGCTTTGTATTTGGGGTAGAAACAAGGGTCCTCTGATTCCCATATTTGAGAAGAGTGTGGATAGATTTGTATATATTGGGGTTTTGGAGGATGACCTAGTTGATGTCTGGCAGGAGGTTGAGGACACAGTTGGGGATTCTATCTTTCAGCAGGATGGTGCAAGGATATATACTGCAAGAGATACTATGGCTTCGTTTGCAGAAAATCATATACCGGTTATGGAATGGCCACCCAATTCCCCAGATGCCAATCCTATTGAGCACTATTGGAAGAGGATGAAGAAAAAGCTGCACCACCGCTTTCCCAACACTCACAAGACCAAGGGGGGTCCAGATGTTAGAAAACATCTAGCAGTAGCCCGCAATCAGATTTGGGCTCAGGATATTGAAGGTGAATTTCTGGAAAAGTTGTGGGAGTCAGTGCCTAATAGAGTGGCTGCTGTCTTAGATGCAAGGGGATGGTATACAAAGTATTAATTTTTTTGCTTTATAATTTTATATATAGCTTTCCTTATATTTATTGGATGTCTACACATATTTTCAGTTTATTCTAAGCAGTTGTGGTTGAATAGGTAGTAAATTTGTAGTGGTAGTGGGGTTGCC
>Ga0307513_10000765_pt1 | contig 46450 bp, 83 predicted proteins | sample 15_EM_MG_FD_202174 | JGI IMG/M metagenome (GOLD analysis project Ga0307513, IMG submission 202174) | Populus trichocarpa ectomycorrhiza microbial communities from riparian zone in the Pacific Northwest, United States - 15_EM | ecosystem: Host-associated > Plants > Roots > Unclassified | place...
GCCAAGGAGTTCAGGCAGTTCTCAGCCAAGGTCTGGAGTCTGGACCGCTGGGAGCGCAAGAGACCCAAGCAATCCACCCTCAAAGCCCAACGCCGCCAGCTAGCCTGCGCAGGCCCAGCCAACAAACGGGCAATCAAGAAAACCTGGCGTAGGGACCAGAGGGCGTTCTACAAGCACCGCAAGCGAATGCTCTGGATTAAGCGCGTCACCCCCTATTACGGCTGCACCCCCAACGGAGGCTGTCACTGGTGGGCGCTACCTGCCTACATCCCGGCCTGCGAGTCTGGGGGTGATTACTTCGTCGGCTTTGCGGGTGCCTACGGGCTTCTGACGGCCACCTGGCAACAATGGGGCGGCTCGGCCCTAGTCGGGACCAACGACGCCGGAGAAGCGCCCCCATGGGCTCAGGACGTGATAGCTCACCGCGTCTGGGAAGATGTAGGTCCCCCGGGCTGGGAGTGTGCTTGATATAGTCTCTGGCGAAGTAGGGCTTTGGAGAAAGCCTTCATTGACAAAGCTGTACGGGACTGTCCCTCAGTGGCTTGGGGGGCGGTCCTTTTTATGGCCCTTTGATGTTTTGAAATGAACATTGAATCCTCCGCTAATATCTGTAGCGGTCGTCTACCTGACGACTTTCTTGCCTAGGCCCGCCTCTCTCCCACCGGGGGGGCGGGCTTTTTCGTGCTAGGCTTCCGAGAGCGCTACGAAACGCTTGCTAGGTGGAGGCGGTAGCAGTCCGCCGTAAGCTACGTCCGCGCGTAAGAACCGGATCTGAAAGATTGACGCTACTCCACTTGCTAAGCTTTTGTTGGACCCGGCGACCCGGCGACAACGGCCCTCAGTTCTGACGAGCTGGGGGCTTTGTCGTTTTAGACCGCCTTCGTAATCGAAGCAGACGGCAGCACAGCCGCAGTGGATTTGATCGTCATTCCCCCTCACCCCCTCTCCTGGGTAGACCGCTTGGATTATCGCAAACGGTTGATCTAGCGGAAGGGGGAGGAGGTTGACTTAGGCTTGCGAAGGAGCTAAGCTTTTGGGATGAGCCGAGGGATAGAAGGCGTCAAAGTGCGGCTGCGGGATCAGCGCAGGGAGATAGAGACCCTTGAACGTCGTCTCTCAAAAGCCAAAAAGCGACGGGGTCTCCTCATAGCGAAGCTCCGTACTGCTGGCCTCAGCTTGCGCGCCGTCGCTGACATAGCGGGAATCTCAAACCCTCGTATTTCTCAAGAAGAGGCTGCCGCCAGGAAACGTGTTGGACTCGCCCGGCGTCTGGAGCTAAGCTCTGCCCAGCGCGAAGCCGAGATTGACCATGTGGTGAATATCAACCGCCTGCGTGGCTGACCCCAACAACATGAGGACCGCTAAGTCTGTTAGACTGCCCCGTACCGATGGAAAAGGCCCGGCAGCATGAAGCGCTCCGGGCCACGGATCAAAGGAATAAGCCCTTGACCACGAAGCAAGATATCAAGCGGGTGGAGTACCGGATTGTCGGGGAGCGCCGAGACGGCACGCCGTGGCAGGGTTCTCCTCAAGCTGGGCCGTCCGACAATTGGGACTTCCAGAACAGCGTCCGTGAACTGTCGCGTCGCAACAACCACGTCCGTGTTCAAAAGCGCACCGTCACGGAGACCCCCTGGACCGAGGATTCCCCGTGAGCACTGAGCAGGATAGCGTGGCCAAGAAAAAGACCAACCGCGCGTTCTACGAGCTGACCGTCAAGGAACGCGACTACGAGCGCACTCGGTCCGACCGCTTCGAGCGGGAACGCGACGAACTCCTACGAGAGATTCGTACCGTTCACGCCAGTAAGGCGGCCGCTGCCGACTCCCCCTGCATCTGTAAGTGGTGTTCGGAGTCAACCCCATGAAGCAGGTACATGACAGCGGAGGGGTGCCAAGGGCGGCAGTCCGCGCTGAGTCCCAGAAAAACTGGCCGGTGGTGAAGATGCAGCGCAAGTTCCCTGGCCTTCCCCGCCCCGTGTATGCAACGGAAGCGCGCATGGACACCGAAACCGAACGCTACATACCTGAGAGCAGTCTGCTGAGCGACAAGGGACTTACGGCTGCAGTCAATGCGCAGAAGGTTGCGCGTCCCTCCAAGCGAGGCCAAGCAGTTTCGGCCAAGGACGAAGTCCGATACGCGCTAGGGGCCGCAATCAAAGCAGCCTCCGAGCAATGAGCGACAAGGGGCGGCCCACCAAGGCCCAGTGCGAGGCCAAAATTACCGAAGCCCGGCGACAGTTGCAGTATCTCCGACAGTCCTTGCGGACGGGCAATGCCGTTGAGATCAGCCGAGCAGTGGAGGAAGTCGAGCTTACGCACGAAGAAGCCGTTGGATCGGTCCTGAGCCACGCCGACCTTGGCTACTAATGACCACCGCCCTCGCCACCCAATCGGAGCTAGTCAAGATAGTCTCTCACCCCCTCCGAGTCCGCTGCCTAATCGCCATGGCAGAAAGGGAAACCTCAGCCTCCAAGCTAGCCGAGGAGCTAGACGTAAACGTAGGCACCCTCTGGTCCCACATCCGCAAGCTAGAGCAAGCCGGAGCGATAGAGGAGGTCCGCCAAGAACCCGTCAGAGGCTCCGTAGAGCACTTCTACAAAGCCGTCGTACGTCCCTTGACCACCGATGAGGAAAACAAGGACTTCTCCCCCGAGAAACGCGCAGAGTGGGCCTCACGGGTAGTCCAACTCATCATGGCCGACGCAGCCTACGCAATCGAAGAGGGCACCTTTGCCGAGCGCCCAGACCACAACGCCATCCGCTTTCCTGCCAACGTGGACCAACAGGGCTGGGAAGACCTCAGAGACCTAGGCGAGGAGTTCTACGAGCGCGCTCTGGCAATCGAGGCCCAAAGCGCAGGCCGCATGGTCGAGAGCCGCGAGCCCTCAATCCCGGTGCGGTTGATGAGCATGATCTTTGAGTTCCCTTCTTAATAATTCTCTGGTTGACGCGGGGCAAACCTGTGCTAGAGTGCGTATATGGATCGATGGGAACAGAAACTTGAGGAGTTGGTCGAAGCGCTCAAGGTATCTGAGCGCAACCTAAACGAAGGACGGCCACCGACTCGCGAAGTCGTGAGCAAGCTCATGGAGCGCTGCGACAAAGAGGACTTTGACTGATGGCTCGGCCGATGAAAGCCCTGGAGGACAAGCTAGTCCGCGTCCCCACTGCATTCGTACCCCGCGAGATCGGTGAGGCCATCAAGCGCCTAGCCGACGAAGGCAACCGACCTTACTCCCGAGAAGTCCGACAAGCCCTAGAGGAGTACGTAGCGCGGGAGAACGGGAAACGTAATGACTAAGGCGCTCGACCCAGAGATTAAGGCAATGCGGGCCATCCATCGCGCGTTAAGGCTTCTTGATGTTGAGGCAAAGCTTCGCGTCTCCACTTGGCTACGAACCCGCGTCGCGGATGAACTGAATCAGGCGTTCCGCGAGAACCGAAAGAACAAATGAGCGCTCGGATTGCAAGGCTGTTTAACGCTCACGAGTCTTTTCTGTCTGCCCAGATTTCGGCTGCCGCCGTCACGGGCACCGTAGTCGCCTCGCTTGTTATCGCCGATTCCCCAACCTGGGCTTGGGTCGGTTTCGGGTGGATGACGTGGCTGATTTGTAAGACCCAGGACTGGATCAAACTCCGATGACTCGCACTCCACTCCAAGTCACGCTCCCTACCTGCCCAGTTTGTAGCCACGTAGGCAAGATCCCCTCAACCCCTCAGCGCAGGGACCACTGCACCGGGGGCACCAAGAACCCCCACCGCTCCACGAAGATGGAGAGCAGGCTATTCATGGAGGTCATTGAGGACCAAGAGCTGAGGGCTGCTTGATGGCGCGCGACCGCATCTACATAGAGAAGCGGCTTCCTATCTACGAAGCGATGTACCGCAACGGCGAGGCTATCTCCGCGCAGCTCTTGGAGGATTTGCGGAACGCCCTCGCCTCAGAGAGCGGAGAGGGAGAGGACTGGCCGGGGGTCTGGATTGAGCGGTATGTGAGCAACGGCACGTTAACCGGGAACTCCTACTCTCACGCACCGCAGTGGGAAGAGGGTTCGGCCAGTGACCTCGCGCTTGACTACTGCCGCTACATCCCAGAGGTCGAGGTCATCCCCGCCGACCACCCTGCGGTGCTCTCTCCTGAGGAGGCAGAACTAGCGGCGAAAGCAATTCGCACGGGCGTGTTCGCGAAGACCAGCTACTACGCAGCTCTCGCCGACCGCCTCGCCGACTATGCGAAGGAGGAAGACCAATGAATGCCGCCATCCTGTCATTTAGCACGACCCTGGAAGTCATCCTAGCCTTCGTTCTGTTCTTCGCCATGCTCTGGTTCTTTGCCTGGCTGGACTACAAGCACATCTGCCGTCCTGGCCACGTTGAGGTCGAAGAAAACAGAGATTGGTTCTGGCCACCAAAGGACTACAAACGAGCAGGCCGTTACGTTGGGCCATCGAAAAGAGAGAGACCGTGAGCTTCAAAAACCCCGACCTCTTCCCCGACCGTCAACCCGCTTATACGCAAACGGTTGCTAAAGCTCGCCACAACTACTACGTGCTCAACTTCTTGCACATCATGAACTCAGAAATAACGGCTGAGCGAGAGATCAAGAACCTCACGACCCTCCGAGACCAATGCAGAGACCTGGGCTTAAGAGAGGCCGCAGACTGCTTCGACACCGCACTTGAGGCAACTGAGGAGGGCATGAAGGCTCTCGTGAAAGGAAGGGACTAATGGAGACCTGGGAGATTCTGGAGAAGGCGTTGGGGCTGATTGAGAACGAGGAGAATTGGTGCCAAAGGGGAGCCGGGGACGGTGTCAACGAATTCTGCGCAATGCACGCTGTGCACGCTGCGGGAGGCCGATATGGCGACGTGCTTGAGTCACCGGCTTGGAAAGCGCTAAGCGAATTGGTACTCGATGGCCATCCGATGTTCTTCAACTTGACCCACTCCCACGCCGAGGTCTGTGATCTGTTCAAGCGCGCCATCGCAAAAGCAAAGGCAGACGCAGGAATCTACCTTGAGGTCCCGACCAGGGAGCGTGTTGAGGCATGAGCGTCGGGGACATCATTCTGGAAGCGCTTACGGCCGGAGACCAGGCCAAAAAAGAGGGCGGGAAGGTCATCGTCTGTATCTGCGGAACCTTTGCGGTGCCCGCTAACTCAACGGCCTGTCCCGTCTGTAGCAAAGAGGTCAAAAACGCATGACCGAGCACCCCCAACCGCCCGCCCCAACCCAGGAGTGGACCGCCGAGTCCGTGCGCCCCGGCAAAGTCTACGACCGCAACGAGCACGGCAAGATCCTCCAAGCCTTCTACGTGGACTTCAAAGGAGCCGATGGCTTCAAAGCCAAGGGCACCTACTGGAAAAGAGAAGAGGGCAACTCTCCGGAGATCGGCAAGCCAGCCAACGGCACGATCAGCGTTGGAGACTACGGCTACCGCTTCAAGCTGGAGAAGATGGGAGGCCCGAGACAAAGCGGCGGCGGCTCAAAATCCTGGCAATCAGAGCAAGAGCGCGATCCAGAGCGGAGCGCCCGGATTCTCAGGCAGCACTCGCAGGAGATGGCAATTCGTGCTTGGTTTGCCTACGCTCAGGGCGACTATGGTGCCCCCTCCGATACGAAAGGCGCTTTGAAGGAATGGACGGATTTCTTCGACGCTGACGTAAACAAAGCAGGCCAGGCCGCAGTTCAGGCCCACGGTAACGCCACCGAGAGCGCTTCGTCTCCTACGAGCGCCTCCCGTGGGTCTGAGCAGCCGCCAGCCGAACAATTGCAAAAAGCACAGCCTCATGTGCCCGGTGGAGCGACCGTAACGACTGCTTCACCCAATGACGAAGACGAGCAGCGACTAGACGACGCCCTCTACAACGCCGGGATAAACGACTTCGACGAGAGACGCTGGTTGACCCAAGCCTGGAAAGGTCTTCCCCTCGACCGCCAGAAAAAAAGCCTTGGTGTGTTGATCGCAGGAGATATCGAGACTCCCCCGAAGACGCTCAAGGGACTCCAGGAGATCGCAGGCCCGATGCCCGAGTCCTTCCGTCAACCCGAAGAAGACATTCCTTTCTGATGAAAAAGCAAGGCGAAATCTGGGAGTTCCACAACACGACGCGAGAGACCGTGACGGAATACGAAGTCATGAATTACGCCGAGCACCCAACGGCTACTGAAAACGAGAGGGAGGAAGCTGCTGCCGGGAACCTCGTCTTTCTCCGCAATCCCTTGACCGACGGAATAGCCGAAGTCAGCCGAAGGTGGCTGGCGGAAGGCGAGGCTCGCACGCCACATTCGCATTGGCGGTTGAAGGCATGACCGCCCTTCCATCATCCGGTGAGGTTATCGAGTTCCTCGACGTCGCCGCGACCGAATTGGACAGCCTCGGCAAGCAAATGGAGCAAGCCTATATAGCCCTAGGCGATGCAGAGAGTGAGTACGAGGAGAAGCTAGACGAGGCCCTTCTACTGGTCGTCGAGGAACACGATGGCCAACGCCTCCCCGGCGAGGACGTGCGCCTAGCAATGGCTCGTCGCAAGATGGACTTCGAGGTCTACGTGCGCTACCGCAAGGCTAAACGACTGGTCGAAGGACTCAGGTTGAGAAGCCGCAAGCTGGAGACCGCCGTGGGAGCTAGGCAGTCCACCCTGAAGTCCATGCGTGAATCCATGGCAACCGAAGGCTACGGGGAGTCCGGGAAGACCTTTGGAGGGCGGCCATGAGCGCCCTAGCGAGAAAGACGTTGGAGTGGTTGGCTGACAGAGCGAATCATTCGCATGGTGCCGCTGCGATAGCCGAATGGCTAGACGAACCACTACCGAAGGTTCAGGGTGCTTTGGGCGCTTTGAGAGATATGGGCCACGCCCGCTACTTTGAGGGCCACCCCGGCTCTTGGGCTTGTACTCGCCAAGGCTTTCGAGAAATTCGCTTTGACACCGACTCTGAGGCGGCACGCTTTCGCATGGCCTTGGAGGCTGTCGCGGGATCATCGCAGAGCTACGAGGGAAGCGTGGCGATGAAGTCTATCGCTCGTCAAGCGCTCAATGGTGGTCGTGTATGACCGACTGGAAGCAAATACAAGACACCCCCAGCGCAGAGATGGAAAAGCGCTGGCACGAAGAAGAGCAAGAGCAAAACGCCTTCGAGGAGTTGGCCGAGGTTGCCTATCCCTTCTCAGCCGAGCACTTGATCCCGGAGAGATTTGAAAGGCTTTGGGATTCTATGGCCGCTGAGGTCGATCCCTACTACCTGGAGCCCCAGCATGAGTAGTCGCTTGCATTGCTGGGTTCACGGCCACGTCTGGGGACCCTGGAGCGGCCCAGACTACGAAGACCTCGTGGGAAACGTCTGGGCACTACGCTGGTGCAGGCAATGTCGAGCAACCCAGAGGCAGTGCGTGGGATGCGCGACCGCATCTACATAGAGCTGGACCGGCTTGAAGTTGAACGGGCGGTTAACAACGGCATGGTCTATCTGCCGTTACGGAAAGAACTTTCAGACGCCCTCGCCTCCGAGAGCGGAGAGAGGGTCGCAGACGCGATCCGCCGGTTCGATGCCGTGCGCGACTACGAATCCCGCGAACGCACCCCCGGTCCAAACCCGATGGGGCGAGTCGAGAGCGGAGAGGGGGAGGACGTGAAGTGGCTTCGACAACTCGCCTATGGCTTGGAAACCGGCTACTTCCGCGATCCCTCACCAGCCGTGGCTAAGTTCGCACTCGATTCCGCCAACTTTCTTCGCAGTCGCATCTCCGCATCTCAACGGAGCGAGGGATGATGAAACGTCCCAAGCTCACCCAGAAAGAGATCGTTCTCAAGATGCTTGAAGTAGGTGGAGACAAAGGAGTCCATTCTTTCTCCTTCATCCAAGCTCGAATCCCGCGTGTGGCTGCAAGAATCTGTGAGCTTAGGGCAGAAGGATACGAGATCACCAGCAAGCGCGAGCTACTTCATGGCAGCGCCGAAGGTGTCCGGTACCAACTCATCGGAAGCAGCGCCGAACAGATACCTGCAACCGCCCATGCATCGGCTGGCCGACCTGCCGGTAAGGCCCACGGGGTCGCAGGGCAGGAACTAGCGGATAAGACCGTTGATAGCGACTCAGGGTGCCAGCCCGAGCTATTCCCCGAAACCCCCTACGAGCACATGGAGGACGCCTCATGAATCACAAGCCCCGCCACTCCTTCCAAGCCCGAGAAAGGGCACGCAAAGCCAAGGACGTTCTAGGAGACCAAATGGACTGGGAGAAAGCCTTCGTCTACGACGCCTTCCTGAACGTTATGCAGCGTGGAGGGGCACCAATGGGCCGCGAGATCCTCAAGGAGTCTGCGAAGCTGGGACAGAAAGCCAAGGCAGACTACGAGGCGAGATTCGGAGAAGTCCATGACTGACCAGCAAGATAGCCCAGAGGTCCAGCGCTACATGGGGCCGATCTCTTCAAGCCTCCGACCAGAGGCTGATGGTCACTGGGTCCGCTACGAAGATTGGTGGGACATGCGCCACGAACGGAACTACTGGAGTTGGAAGCATGGCATCCGCGAGGAAGAGATCCAAGGCCTTCGCGAAGAACTGCCACCAAGCTCCCCTAACTACCTAGCGCCTTTTGAGGAGAAGCCGTGAAGCCCAAGGCACCCTCTTGGCTACGAGAAAGCTTCAAAGATGGCGTCGACTTCCGAGTCTCCGAGGGACGCGAGTTCTCAGATGGCTACTACGGCTGCCAACTAGCTCAGCACGACTCCCTCCAGCTCCCCTGCTCCGGGAGGCTCGAACGTTTCCATTGGGTCAATCGGCAGCGGATCGAAAATGCAATGGGAGCGCTGCTGCTCGGGGCCGAAGTAGAAGAATGGTGGAGCGACTGGAACGGCGAAGAAGGCGGGGCCGGAACCGATTGCTTCACGATGCCGCAGGATTGGTTAGGGGAGATCGTTCTCCTCGCCGCATGGGACCCAAGAGTCGGAGGAATTGCTTGCGAAGTTCATCATCGCCGTTATGACCGCCAACTTGGACCGTTGCTCACCGTCTTCTACGACGCCCTACCCAGTCACGTAATCGAGTGGAGCGAGGATTGGGGCCTGGAGAGCCAACTAGAAGCACGCTGCCCAAGGCAGGAGGGCCATGCCAAGGTTTAACGATCCCCTCGAATGCGCCAAGTGGTGGCTGGCCATCATCCTTGAGCAGTCCACGCGCACCCCCGATGAGCCAACGGCTCAGAAGCGCCTAGAGCACCTCGAAGGCCGCTTGAACAACCTTGCCGCTACGGCTCTAGTGGAGATAGACAAGCTAGAGAAGGAGGCTGGAAATGACTGAGTGGGCTTGGGTTTGCGAGAACTGCGGCGCTCCCGTGGACATTCGATTTCACGAGGTCGGCTACATGGAAGCTGGCGAGCTGACGATTCATTGCACTGGAGACGCTGAGGGCTGCTCTCCCCTCGATAACCGCGAGTTGCGGACCCCCGAACAACTCAAGCGCACCCCTGTCCTTCTCGCCCCAGCCGAGGAGTCCGAGAATGACTGAGCTACCCGCAGGCTATCTCTTACCCTGGGGCTGGACGATGACCGACGTGCGTCGTCTGGACGAAGAGATCATGGACAGGGACTTGCACCGAAAGATGGCGAAGGACAACCTCGCCGCTCGCCTGCACAACGCCGCACGGTTCCTGCAAGAAGTCAAGGAAGCAGATGGCCCAGGGAACTAAGCGGCACTTGACGCCCGAGCACCGTCAGAAGCTCAGCGAATCGGCCATCCGCCGCTTCCATGCAGAGCGAGAGCAACGAATAGTAGAACCCGATCAGCGTCGTTGCAGTCGTTGCGAGGGCTACAAACCGATCACGGAGTTCTCAACCCTGAGGAAAAAGCTGCGCTGTGGGCTGACTGGCGTCTACCCGGATAGTTGGTGCAGGCCGTGCCGAGCAAAAGACGCAAAAGAGCGTTATGACCGCAAAGTGGCCGAAGGCGTAATGCCTGAAATCAGACGACGCTGGTATGAAGAAGAAGACCCAGAGAAGCGACGCGAAATGTGGCGGCAGTGTAAGGCCGCCAGACGCCGCAAGGAAGGACGGCCCTACCGAGGTCCCCGCAAGCCAATCCCCCAACGTCGCGAGTATGTCTCGGTTGGTCCTCTCGCCTCCTTTTTAGAGGGAATAGAGGTTCCCGAAGGGGTCCTCTCGTCTTCGACCGTTCGACGGATTTACGCGGTCACCTCAGGTGAGCAACAGGAGATTTCACTTGAGACCGTAGATCAAATCCTCCTTGGTCTGGGCTGCCAGGAGCTTCTAGGTGAGATGTATCCAACCCCAGGACGCATTCCCTATGAATATCTCCCGGAGAGCTAGATGGGCTACGTGAGCAACGAGCCGTTGAGAGAAGCTTTCCTTCGCAGCGGCCGCTCGCCCAACAGCGTAGCCAAGGAATTGGGATATCTATGCAAATGTCCTCGTCCGTTGGCAGACGGCAGTTTTCCTATCCGTGGTGATGGGAGCATCGTCAAGCGCCGCCTAGGGCTTCTGCGTAACTCCGGGGAAGCGGCCCCTCAACGGCATATGCGAGAACGTACGGCCCTTCGCTACGCCAAGGTTCTCGGCGTCGATCCCCATGAACTCGGCCTCTAGCGATAGAATGGAGAGCGATGGCCTACGTCACTAAAGCTCAGTTCGACAAAGTAATCGGACGGCTGAATGAACGAATAGATCGTGCGTTGAAGGCCGCCAGAGAAGCTAGGGAAGAAGCTGCCATCGGGCCACAGGGACCCCCCGGCCCCGAAGGCAAACAAGGTCCCCCTGGTCCTCAAGGACCGCCCGGCAAAGACGCAAAACCATCTGTCCATGAACCTTTGCCTGAACCAGTGCCAAGCGCTTCCGACGTCTGGAACAGCCTTTCCGACTGGAACATCGGGTGGCCCTCCCGCGCTGGCGCAATGACCGAACTGGACTATGAAGGCCGTCGCGCAATCAAGATGGCGGTCCTCTCCACCGACCATTCGCCCGGTGGCGTCAACATCACCACCCGAGCGCAGCTAGAGACGGAGAACTTCATCAAGGAAGGCGAAGTAGCCTTCATTCGAGGCCGCTTCTTCCTCCCCAAAGGCTTCCCGATACCTGCGCCAGGCTGGGGCGTGAACCTAGTCGAGATCTACGCAGAGAACGGCGACGGCCCACCCGTATGGCAGATCCAAGTCCGAGGCTCCGCCATCCAGACGCGCTACCTTGGCAAGAACGACGGCCTACTATGGGATGCTCCCGCCGCCGAGTACATCGGGCGCTACGTTCCCTACGTGCTAGGAATGAAATGGGGCAAAAGAGGCTGGATAGAGATGCACGTCGATGACTTAAGCGGCAATGACCCAGTGATCTCACGCCAACCGATAGACAAAATGCTAGGCAGCTTCTCAGGCAAAGCCCGCTACATCATCCAGTGCTACTACCCAACCGGCTCCGATATCACCCTCTACCACGAGAACGAAGTAGTCATGGGTCCCACCTTGGAGTTGGTGCGATGAGTACGACGAGAAAGGACGAGCGCAAATGGACCGAAAGGGACGTATCTACGAAGGCACGAAAGAGAACCCGGTCAAACCCGAGGACAAAGCGCGCCTAGACGGCTATCTGCGCGCAAGGGCCGAGGTTGACCACGAGAAAATGATGGAGGAAAAACTGGCTGAGATTGCCTGCTATGGGAGCGAGGCAGTTGAGTATCAATGAGCCAAGTCGTCATTACGATTGAGACTCTTGGACACTGGCTGGGTGGCTGAGTACAGATGAATCACGGTCGGGATCTCAACCAAAGAGTAGAAGACTTCGGACGGCGCTCCGCAAACTTGAGAGAGTCGTGGATTGCGCTCAAGGTAGCGCTGGTCGAGGTCGAGTCGATTGGAGAGGCAACCGCTGATGAACTAGAGGCCACGATCAAAGCCACGATTGCCCTTTCGATAGAGGCATCGATTCTCGAACTCATCACGAAGATCAAAGGCGACCTAATATGAGCTACAAGGTTGTCCCAATCGAGGGCCAGAACGTCGATGGGCGTCAGTACGGCTGGCAGATTCAGGCCGATGGGCTCGGGATATTCGATTGTTTCCAGGGTTCCACCGGAGCGTGCTGGAATCTCTCAAATACCCCGTCATACAACGATGAAGACCCAGACGACCCGATCCATATCTGCGACCTTGACGAAGCTATCCAAGCCCTCGAAGCACTCCGAGACTCCGACGCCCATAAGCAGAACGTGGAGCGCTGGTCGTGAACCCAACCCCAGCAGAGAAGGCAGAGCACTATTGGCTCATGTTGCCCCGTCATAGCGGAAGAACTCGTGCCAAGGAGCTACTGATTATGGCGGAAGCACAAACCCCGCGAGAGGCCGAGTTGGCTATTACGGACCTGCATGAGAAGGGCTTTGCCGTGATGTGTGACGGCAAGCGATTTGTTCCTCCCGCAGCCACGCCCCCCAAGATAGTTTGGGACGAGGTCGAGCCGTGAAGCTCACTCCCACCGAGCGCTCAGCCATCCTAGCCCAGGAATTCCCGGACATCATCCGTCCCTTCATCCAAGGCGAGCTATGAAGCTTGCGAAGGTGACTCGGCGGCGTCTATACGAAGCAGGCATCAAGCCCGTCTGGATAGCATGGCCTGAGAGCGCTCCAGCGGCCTCCAGAGGCCGTAGATACCCCGTCTATGACAAGGAAGCCCGGATAGCCTTTCAAATCCGCGTAGAAGCCGTTAAGCGGGGCGCTCAAATCAAGGCCCTCGTCAAGATCGACGCAGACCCCCATCGGCCTATGTTCGGCCTCAAGGGCGTGCGTACGGATGAGGGCTATGAGTCTGAGCCTGAGCGCGTAAGCAAAGAATTCGAGGATCAAGCGGCGCTCACTGGACGCGCCAAGTCAGTCCTCCTATCAGCGGGCCATCGCCTCTCGGAAGCTCACGAAGCCAAGGCGACTCGGGCGGCTGAACCGGCTCCCTCCCGCGCAACCAAGGCCGTGCTCCGCCATCAGCAATCCCTAGCTAAGCAAGTGGAAGCAATATGAGTCGCGCCCTGTCAACTCTTGTGCTAGGGTTCTCCCGTCCTGCCGGACCCGCAGATAGCGGCGACTAGCTCGGGCCAGCGCTATACCTATGCCCGAATCCGGTAGCCCTCAGAGTGATCTTGCCTATTGGCTCGCCAGGGAGCCGCGTCCTTCGGAGTTCGTCTACGTGGTGCAGGCAGAACGCCAGCGCCCGATAAAGATAGGACGGGCGGTCGACGTTCCTAAACGCATCGCCTCCCTGCAGACCGGGAATCCCCATCGTCTCGAACTACTGGCTGTTGTCCCCGGTGACGCAGAGCTGGAGTGGCAGCTTCACAATGGACTGAGGGAATTCCGGCTCGTCGGCGAGTGGTTCGTGGGTGGCGACCAAATGGACGAGTTTCTAGATTTCATTGGAGGCCTAGCGAGATTCATGATCGAGCAGGACGCGCCTCCCGAGCCAATCCCCGACTACCGTAGATTTGGGGAAGGCTGGGTACATCGCAGGACGGGGCAAAAGCCGTCGAAGGTAACCTTCGTGGAGCCTAATCCAACGCCGCCCGAGGAGAGACTTTTCCGCGAGGAGCGCGAGGCGTTCGGTTCTCGGATAGCGGAGCGTCGCCGCGAGGAACGGGCGGCGGCATAAGTGATGCTTTCTCCCGTTCCTCCAGCCTCTTACGCAGCCCAGCAAAGGCCGCTGGGTCACTCGGATGGGGTCCCTGATATGGCTGTGGTCTCATGCTTTCTCTATCGGCACGAAGCAAGGCAGACTTTAGGCCCACGAAAAAGGGCCGCCCGAAGACGACCCCATTCCGCTCAGTGCCCTCGTTGGGCAACTGGGGCGCTAAGACTTGTTACGCCGGTCCCAAACGGAGAGCCAGTAGTCAAGCTCCCGCCCGTAGTCCTTGGCGCTCAGCATCGTCCCGTCTTGGTGCATGATGCAAGTGCCGCCTGGGTACTCGACCTGAACGCTTTGGCCGGTGTTCCGTTTAATCTTGAGTCCGAACATGAGTTGCCCCTTCAGTCGGATTGAACGTAATGACAACTATAGACCCATCCCGTAGAATGTCAAGGCCATGAATAAAGCTCCTACCTGCGTTTTCTGCGGTTTTACCCTTGACGCTGTGACGGCAGACTCTCGTTGCCCTTGTTGTGGTGCTCGCATCCCCGAGGAGCTGATCTCCGATGCCTAGCACGATGAGCAAAGCCTTCAAAGAAGCGGCAGACCGCGAGGTTTGCGGCGCACTCCGAGACATAGAGCGACGCAACTGGCAGGAAGGTCAGATCATGAAGGATGGCTGGAGCGCAATCGGCCGCCGACCAGGTAAACACTGGGAGGAAGAACTAGATAAGCGCCTACCCTTTCCCCCCGAGCCTGATGGCCTCTAGCCTGAGCAAAGCCTTCGAGGAGGCGTCGATCAAAGCCGCCAAGGACTGGTTGGGCACACATGGGTAGTCAAGGTATGTAGAATGCAGCCCGCATGGCAAGCGGACCCGCGAACTACTTGGCAAAACCAAAGGGGTATAGAATCAACCACAGATGTAATGACATAGGGAAGGGCTCCCACGAACCAGCGCTTTGCTAGAGCGCGTTTGCAAATCAGTTCGCAAGAGCCCTTGTGTATCCAGGCCGAGTGGCCGTCTGCATTGTAGGTGGCTGCTTTTGCGGAGATCGAAGTCCCGACCGGGACGGCGCAAGCTAATCGCAACCGTCCCGGTCGGTCCCCGCTACCAGCCATCGCATAGTGGGTCCTATGCGATGACCTTTAGAGTTTAGGGGGGCGCACTACTATTCAGGAATGGCTAAACAGCCGATTCAGAAGACTCAGCCCAAAGGCATCGACCCGAAGACGGGCAAGCCGTATGAGCCGATTGAGATCCCCCCGCTGAAGCGCAAGGACTTCGAGGACGTTCTACGGCACGCGGCTAGGAAGGATCAACGAACCACGTAGCCTTCGGCGCGCATCTCTCTGCTTGCTGCGGAGTAGGCCGAACCACCACGTGCGCGGGACTCGACTTCTGAGGAAATTTCGCCCCTGACTCGTTTAAAGCGGATCAGGGCGTCTTCGTTGTCCAAGGAGTATTCGCATTCCCAGTTGCCCTCTGGCTTGACGGCCGTGAACGTGTTGATTTGCCGCTTGGCCTTGAGACTGCGCACAAGGGCATATCCAGGGCAGGAGCGCGACTCGGCTACTTTCTCCTTGTCGAAGATCCCAAACGCAGCTATGGCCGCCCCCACGGCAATCAGCACGAAGTACTTGTACTGCCAGAGAAGGAAGAAGGGCAGTAGGACCCACTCAAGCAGCCCCCAATCCTCCTCCTCTTCCTCCGGCTCATAGGGCTCTTCCTCCCAGTCCATGAGGACGGCAGCGTACCGAAACCCCTTGACGGTTTGTCTCTTGGCGTCAAAGGCTAGAGGGATGAAGCTTCCTCGTCGTGGACCCCTTGGAGCGTTTCGCGCTCAACATGAAGCAGCTTCGCGAGGAGCGCGGCTGGTCCCAAGAAGACCTCTCCCACCACGCGGGGATGCACAACACGGCGATCTCCAAGCTTGAGCGCTGCGCCCGAGCGCCGCAGTTCCAGACGGTCATCACGCTCGCCAGCGCCTTCGACGTTCCTGCGGGCCGCCTCTGGGACGGAATCCCCTAAATCACTTCATGCGCGGAGGCGGGTGCCGGAGGACGAGTTGCCGCCGTACGTAACGGCGGATACCCATCGTGTTCCCCGGGTCGCCTCCACGCGTGAAGACCCTATGTTGTCCCTCTCTCGCTGGCAAGAGGGTTGTCTAGCGGGCCGCAGCTCGACTAAGCAGTTGCTCGAATAGTCCCTTCGACTCGCGTCGAGCGTTATAGCGCCAGGTGTACTCGTCCAAGTAGGACTGCAGCCATTTGGTCGAGACCTTCTTGTAGGCACCGCGCATCCCAGTTTTGAGGTTGCCGAAAAAGCCCTCGATGGTGTTCGTGTAGATGTCGCCTTCGACGTAGCGGCCCGCTGAGTGATTGATGACCTTGTGATCCAGGTACTCGCGCTTGAGCGGCCGATAGGGACGCCAATCGTCGGTGAAGATGATCGATTCGGGGTTGACGTTGGCCAGCACTTCTCTACTAAGCGCCGGTCCTCGGCGCGAAGGAATGATGCGCAGCCGAACCCTGCCGCCACGCTCGACCATTCCCAGCACCGTCGTCCTGCTCTGCAAGTGCGCGGTTAGCTCGGGAGAGCGCATTTTCAGCTTCTTGCGCGGTTTCCCGCCCCATGAAGTCTCATCGACCTCAACGTCTCCTGAGAGCGGTGAGCCATCGTCCTTCATCAGCTCGTTGCGGATCTTGTTGAACATTCGCCAAGCAGTCTTGTAGGTCACGCCCAGCTCGCGCTCTAGCTGCTTGGCAGAGATCCCACAGCGAGTGCTGGCCATCAAGAACATCGCGTAGAACCAAAGCTGCAGCGAGGTCGTGGACTTCTCGAAGATCGTCCCTTTCATCGGGTGCAGATGCTTCCCGCAGGAATCACAGGTGTAGGAGGCTCGCGATTTGGTCCGATGGAACTTCCGCTCTTTCTTGCAAACCGGGCAATGAGCATGGTGCCCATCAGGCGCATGGCGCTCACGCCAGAGCTTGTCTAGGCACGCAGCATCGTCTGGATACTCCTGCCAGAACTCAACCAAGGACAGATCGGAGTCCGATGACGCAGCTCGTTTCGGGTTATTTCGGTCGTTTGCAGCCATTCATCCACTATACATACTTTGGAGGGATAAGTGTGACCCGTCGAGAGCTTGAAAGGGTCCTCCGATGAAGCGCGTAGAGATTGAAACGACCACCCTCAAGCCGTGGGATGTACGCCCCGAGGACTTCGAGGGTAAGGCCAAACTCAACCTCCTCAATGTCAGGATGAATGAGAAAGGCCAAGTCGAGCTGGACGCTCACTACGGCCCTGCCAGGTTCAAGGACCACCGATGAGCGAGACCAAAGAGAAACCCAACCTTCACGGCTATGAGCCCTCAGCCGGGTTGTGTGCCCCCCACCTGCGTGGACCCTCTCTTCAAGGGCGCGTTGAAAGACTGGCGAGTGCATGCGAAGCTCAAGCTACCTCTTGCGATGCTGGCTGGATAGCTGACCAAGAGGTAGCCAACATGCTACGGAGACTGCTCAATGGCTGAGATTGCGGAGAAACCCAAACAGATACAGCGCAGATACGGCGCCCCAGAAGTCACGAGAGCCCTAACGGCTGTGGCCTACGCCAACGGGAACACCCGCAAAGCCGCTAGGGATCTCGCCGAAGACGGTATTCGCATGGACGACTCCTTGCTCTGGCGCTGGAAATCAGAACAGCACGTCGAGGAGTACGAACGGATCAGACAGACGATCCTCCCCCAGATCCGCAGGCAAGCCGGAGACGAACACCTGGACCTCGCGTCACGACAAATGGCCGTGAACAGACAGATCCTCGAACGCTTAGGCAAAGAGGTAGACGACCTCCCAGCCAAAGAACTCCCCGGAGCCTCTAGGAACATGTCCGTCGGAGCAGCCGTAGAGACCGAAAAGGCCCAGCTCCTCCATGAACAACCCACCGAGCGCCGAGCTGTAGACCTACCCAGCATGCTCAAAGAGCTACAGAGCCTAGGCGTAGAGCCGAAGAAGGTCCTCAACCTAGAGCCTGTGAGCGAAGAGGACGCCGAGGTTGTGCCTGATGGCTAACGCTGGAGCACTCGCGGCTGCGGTCGAGAATGTTTGGACCAATGCTGTTCTCAGGCGTAATGGTCTTGACGGTGGCTCTTTAGAAGTCCACAACGATATCGTCTGCGTGCGCTACAAGGGACTGAACTTCGCTCAGCGCGTCGATCTCGACTACGGCGAGATCCAACAGCTAGTCAACGAAGTCGACAGCACGCTCGTTCGTCTAACCCAGATGGCACGCCGCAAGGTCCAGAGAACTCCTGGCTGTTACTACCCACACTAAGCCCCACCCATCACCCAGCCAATCCCAGCCACAGAGCCAAGAGAGATACCTAGCCAGGTAGAGACGTAGGGCATCGGGTCTTGTGCTTAACGTCAGGGATATAGGGATGCAGTTGTCTCGCGTACCCAGCAGAGATCAGCGCACTAACGCACGCAACTCCCCTCAATCCCTTCTCTCATGCCCTTTCCTCATAGCTTCATTAGTTGAAGTAATGGAGTACGAGAGAGCGAATTACGACCTTGCACCACGTCATGACATAGGGGGACGGGGGGAGGGGCCGCAGGCGTGGGCGAGCTGTATATGTAATTACCCCCCAGCCTGAGGAAAATCCAAGTAACGGGTCTTGTAATGACACCCCCGCCCTTGAGAAATCACAGCTAAACGGCTTCCGTAATGACATGACGCTCTGTGTTGACAAGGCACGTAAGGACAGCTATTGTCAGCACATGGAAACCAAGGAAACGGTCGTAGTCTGCTTCGTCACCTCATGGGCGTTAGCAATGATTTGCCTAGCCCTCGTTACGTTCGTTCCCCCCCTGGGCCTTGAGGCCTATGGCACCAAGGACATCGAAGCAGCATGCGCTCAACACGAAGGCGTAGCGAGCTTCAACCCAAAGCCTTGGCCGCCCTACCTCAACGAGGCTGTAGCTATCTGCCGCGACGGCAAGGTACACGCAGTGAAGCCATGAGGCGCAGCGCCCTGATTCAGTTCCGCCTAGAGCCTGAGCTAAAGGACAAGCTCAAGAAAAAAGGCGACATGAGCGCCTACCTGCGGAGTCTCGTTGAGGAGGACTTGGGGTTGAGCAACGGGGACGCTGGTGTGGAACGTTCCAGCGAAAGCCAGGAGCGTACGGATCAACCGTCCGGTGTCTCCGTTGCTGAGCCTCGATCCTCTAGCGAGAGAGCAGGACCGTTTGACGGGGATGACCCAACGCTTGTGCGCCAAAAAGCAGAAGCCCAAAAGGCAGCCGAGCAAGGCGAGTACAAAGTTCAAGTCAAGGCAGGTTCGGCCGTCCCAGATGCCTTCGATAACCGGGTAGAGGAGTTGGCCCGCACGATGCCTCGCTCAAGCGCCAGACGCCTCGCCACCCAAGAGCTGCATCGCAAAGCCTCGAAAGCTTAGAAAGGACTCCATGCCAGCCAAGAAAGAAACGGCTAAGAAACCCGGGACTCTCGTCACCTTTCTCCTGCACCCCAAAGGACAGGTTCCCGCTCTCGTCGTTTCCAAAGAGAAACCAGGCCTCTGCCTCACGGTCTTCGCCGAAGAGGGTCCCTACGTTGCTCACAACGTCAAGCAGGGCTCCAAACCCGGTTCCTGGAAGTAGTTTGGGGCTGTGAAGCAAGCTTGGAACCGAGGCTTTCTCGCTGGTTGGACCTCTGCTTCTACCGGAGCAATAACTGCAGCGCTCGTCATTAGATTCTTCCTCTCCTAGCTTCCCATCCAGCCAAGGAGACCCGAATGACCAACCCTGCAAGGGGTACGAGGCTGTGGATCTCTCGCAAAACGGTCGGACTACGCATCGGTCGCTTTGAGATCTCGATCTATGTCTACGGCCGCCCGATCCTTCCTAAACGCTGAAAGGAACCTGCATGTCTTACAAATCCCTCCCGCCCCAGCGGTTCGGAGGAAAACGGGGTGGACGGCCCTTCGTCGTCAAACCACCCAAACGAGGTAAACGACAATTCGCTGGTCCTCGCAGCTACCTGGAAAGAACGCGCAAGGGCTGATGCCTCCCACGTCTCCTAAGCAGGCGCGCTACATCTTTGCGCAGGCCCGCAGGGGAACCCCTTGGGCGAAGAAATACATCGGCGAGGCTTCGACCATGAAGCCCAAACGCTCCTACCTGAAACGCAATGGCTAACCGCCGCTACCTCACCAGCTACATCACCTCTGATGAGGAAGGCTCGATGCCGGTCCCCGGCCACGGCCCAACGGTCGGCAAGCTGGCCGAAGATTACAACCGACGCAAACGCGAGGAACGCCAGCGTGCTAAACGCCGCCGCAAACGGCGGCAGACCAACGCCAGAGCCATACGGCAGTGGCGCAATCGCAAGGAGCCTTCCGGGTCTGGCGAACGGCTGGTTTGATGCCCGCTCGCACGGGACATAGCACCTACATACCTGGGAGAGGGACGACCACCCGAGGAAAGAGCGGCAAGGCGAAGTCCTTCCAAGGCTCCGGTCCGCCTCCAGCGGGGACGAAGAAGGAACCGGAAGCCACCTACCTGACCGCGCCCACGCTGACGGTCCAGAACGGCAAGGTCACCGCATCGGGCTTCAAGTCCCGCGCAGCCCAGCGCAAAGCCGTCGAACGCCAGCAAGTTCGTTCCTTCACTCGCCGCAGTCAAACCAAGCGCAAACGCACGAGCCTGGCTGGCGCCAAACGGCTAAAGCAGACCGAAACGGCGGTCAAGGCAGCGAAGCCGGTCAAAAGCGCTCCCAAGGCCCAGATAGCCGCCCCCCCGGCGAAGCTGAAGGAGATCCGGGGGGCAATCAAAGACAACGCCAGGGAATTCGCCGCCGAACAACGCAAAGGGCCGAAACCTCCCAAGGCAAGCTACGCCACCCCCCAGCCAAAACTTTCTCCTACCTTGCAGCATCCCAAGGCGACGCTGAGAGCAAAGACCAAACTCACGCGCGCCCGCCGCGCTCTTGCGCGAACCACCAGCCGCTCGGATGGGTCGACCGAAAGTCAGGTCAAGGACGCGCTGCACAAACGGGGCTATAACCGAGTTGGTGCCGCTGGCGTCGTCGGTAACTTCAAACAGGAGTCGGGTCCAGAACTCAACACGACCGCCGATGATGGTTCAGGCAACGGCGGCCTCGCCGGGTTCACCGCTTCTCCGGTCTCCAAAGCAGATCTCCAAGCCTTCGCTTCCTCCCACGGCCTTGACTGGAAAAGCCCGAGGGTGCAGGTCGCCTTTATGGACCAGCACATCGACTCGGCAACCAAGGCGGCCGTAAACGCTGCTCAGAGCCCCCAGGAGGCCGCAGTAGCCTTTCAGGATGGCTTTGAGCGCCCCGGTATCCCGATGCAGGAAAACCGGGAACGCTACGCCGTAGAAGCCTTCCAAAAGAACAACCTCGCGAAGACCAATCTGAAAGCGGCGAGGAATTACAAAGCCGCCGTCAAAAAAGCTAAGTCGCTCGGTATCAACCCTCAGGCTTCCAAAGTCGGGCCACCCCCTCAACGGGTGGTAACGCGCTACAAGGCCGGTTTCTCGGCCGCTAAAGAACTAGCTAAGGCCCACATCCCCTACGTCTGGGGAGGCGGGCACGGCAGTCCGACCTCTAGTCCCACCGGAGGCGGCCTGGATTGCTCGGGCGCAGTCTCCTATGTGCTGAACAAGATGGGGGTGCTAAAGGGTTCGTTGGTCTCAGGATCAATGGGAAGCGTGCTCAAACCCGGCCCAGGCGCAGTGACGGTCTTCTACAACGCAGGGCACACGTTCATGAGCTTCGGCGGCAAATTCTTCGGGACCTCCGTCAACGATTCAAGCAAGGGCCTCGCTTTCTACAAGAACCCCGGCAGCGATTACCTCTCCCAATACAGCGTCGGCCATATCCCCGGCCTGGGCAGAAAGCAGGCGCTTCAGCTTGGCCTCAAGGGTCCCGACGTTCAATCCTTCCCCGGCATGTCTCTCTCGTCAAGCGGCACTTCGGCCACGATAAATTCAGGCGCTGGCGCGACGGTGAGCACGCCGGGTTTCTCTTCCCAGCCGATTCAGTTGACGCCAGCCCAGAAATCACGGCGCACCTTCAAACGGCTCAAAGCCGCAGGCATCGGTGACTCGAAAGACGCACCGCAAGAAACGAGTACCACCTTGAAGGCCCTCGAACGCAAGTACGGCGTAAAGGTTTGAGCACCACCGAGGTGCAGGACAGACGCCTGGAAATCCTCCAGGCCACGCTAGAGGAGGTCCGGCTTAACCCGCTCTGGGCCTATAACAACGCCGACCTCTCGGACAAGATCCACCCTAAACAGCTCGCTTTCAACCGGGTAAAAGCCCCGGTCCTGGGAATCAAGGCGATGATCGCTGGCGGTCGTTCAGGTAAGACGGTCTGTTGCGTCGTGGACGACATAATCCAGCTAGTTCCTCGTGAGGATGTTCCTCCCCACCTGATCGATATCAAGAAGTTCGAGGCCCCCTGTGATATCTGGATCGGCGCACCAAAGGGAAAGAAGCACCTCGACACGATCATCCCCCTGTTGCGCAAATGGATTCCCAAAGTCCAATTGAAGGATGGCAACTTCGATAAGTCCTTCTCCTCCCAGGACATGCATCTTAGCCTCAACTGCGGGTCAAACATCTGGCTGAAGACCTATGACCAGGACATTGACGCCTGGGCCTCAGCAGCCGCCCACCGCATCCACTGGGACGAGGAGCCAAACAACGCCAATGGCCGCCGTATGCGCTCTGAGGCCCAGCAGCGCCTGATCTCAACCGAGGGCGATGAGATCCTCGGCATGACTCCGGTCCTCGGCATCTCCACTTGGGCCTACGATGACGTTTACGAAAAACGCCATGAGCCCGGAATCATCGTCCACCAGATGGACATGGGGGACAACCCCTGGAATACGCCGGAGGCGATGGCGAAATTCCTCTCGGGGCTGAGCGACGAGGAGAGGCGAGCCAGGGAAACCGGAGAATTCGTCCACTTCGGCGGCCTCTTCTTTGAAGAGTTCCGCGAAGCCCTGCATGTCGTAGACCTCCCGTCGCTGAAAGCAATCCAAAGCCAGGAGATCGTCGTCTCCATTGATCCCGGCCTGGTCCATACGGGCGTCACCTGGAGCTGTTGGGACTCAGACAACGCGGGCCTCTTCTTCGCCGAGCACTTCCCCGACAAGACCGACGTGGCCGAAATCGCGGCGGAAATCAAGCGCAAGAACGCCCAATGGGGACTGAACGAGGACGCGGTCACCTACGTGATCGATCCCTCCTACCGCAACCTGACGACCTCTATCCACGCCGACGCGGTGCAGGCTTCCTACTCGCTAGAGGGCATCTTTGCCCAGACGGGCAACAACGACCGGCGAGCTGGAATCTTAGAGATCAAGAAGCGCCTACAAGCCAAGGACTCCAAAGGAACTCCCTCACCCACCTTGCTCTTTGCTCGTCCCAACTCCGAGGCCCCTGAGCTGGGTGTGCCGAAGCTAATCAAGCAGACCGAGCGCTACCGTCGCGACCCCGACGCAAAAGACGAATGGCAGGCGGTTCCCCAGGATGCCCACACCCGCTTTGATCTCGTTGACTCCGGACGCTATGGCGTAATGACGCGGCGCTGGGAGATCCCCGACGACCCGGAGCCCTACCAACCTCAGCCCGGTCAGACCTTCGATCCAGTCAACGAGCCAGCCTTCGATCCCAACGAATACATGCTTGACCCGGCCCCAATGGGGGACTGGGCGTGAAAGGAAGACATGCCTCTCGAATCCACCGATAGCTTCAAGGTCGGCAAAGTGACCGCGAAGCTGATCAACGCCTCACCGACCGACCAGAGACGAATCGTCAACGGCTCGGGCGGCAAGCTGTTCTACAAAACGGCCTCTGACGTTTCCAAATCAGACACCGAAGTCGCCGTTGGTTCCTCAGTTACCGTCGAACAGGTTGTCTGGATCATCTCCGAAACCAGCTCTCGCGTCTTGGTCGAACACCTCGTCGGGGAACAAAGTCAGGACATTACGGCGTCTGACGAATTGGTCTCCAAAGGCACCCTGAAAGTAACCGGCGCTACCACGCTCACGGGTGGCATTGCCACGACCGGCACCCCCGGCTTTTACGCTGGAGGCTGGAACCCAGTCGCAGCCACCTCGGGAACCGACACGACCCCGGCTGAAAAAAAACTATTCGTCACCAGCATCTTCTTGCCCGTGAACAAAAAAATCAAAGGCATCGGCTATTTGGTCGGCTCAGTCGGGGGCACCAACAAAGTCGTCGCCGGGCTTTTCAGCTCGACCGGGGAAATTCTCGCTCACTCCTCGGAAACCACCGAAGGCGCAACGGTCGGCACCGCTGCGGAAATCCAAGAGCTGAACCTGACCGCCGAATACAGCGCGGTCGGCCCAGGCGTCTATTTCCTCGGAATCACGATGAACGGCAACACCGCCCGCCTGCGGACGATTCCCAAAAACACCGCTGGCGCAAACATCATGTCCGAAGAAATCTCCATCGCGGCCAAAAATGTCCTCGCCAAAATCACGGCTCCCACGGCGTTCACGGCAGATAAGGGTCCCGTCTGTTGGGTGTATTGACATGGAACCGCATCTCGTAGAGCAAGCCGAGAAGCCGCCGGGCAAATGCCTGGCCTCCCGCGACACCGAGGGGCCATTCATCGACACCGGCTGCTATGCGGCCTACAACAACCCCTACGTCTACCTCTCGGTTCGCTGGCTGGAAATGATCGCCACCAAGCACCTGGGCATGGTTCCCATCGTCCAGTACGAAAGGGAGCTGGGAGCGCTGAAGGAGCTGGCCAAAGAACAGGGCGAGCGCCTTGATGCCTTGACCCGCTTCGAGGACGCAGTGGCCGAGTATGAGCAGGCCAAGGAAGTGATGGCCAAATGAGCATCCAGACCACTCGTTCCAACGCTTTCGGAAACTCCGATACGGCAAAAAACCCCGGAAGCGTAGTCGAAGTCAAAAAAGAAGAAGCAACCGAAGTAGCTGCCGCCAATCCCGGCCGTGTTTCAATCGTTCTAACCAACGATTCCGAAAACAAGATCTACGTCTACAAAGGCACGGGAGCAGCGGTCGGCAAAGGCATTCCCCTCTCCAAAGCAGGGGGAGTAACCGTCATCGATGACTATCTTGGCGTCATCACGGCGGCGGCTTTGACCGGAACCTCGAACCTCTGTGTCTGTGAGACCTGAGGAGGTTCCTCCCATGAGCATGGTTTTCAACCCGCCCTCGGCGGCATCTATGGGCGCGCAGTCAAGCTCTGCCAAAGACCAGAAAAGCGGCTATGTCGGCATTGATTCAAACGGAGACTCGGCGATTATCCGAGACTTCAAAGTCGAAGGGAAAGCCGGATTCAACGGAGCTGCGCCGGTTGCGAAAACGTCTGCCTATACCCAGACCTATGGCACCGCTTCAAGAAGCCACGTCGAAGAAGCCCTCGCGACCAATCTCAGCTTGACCCTCGTTACCGAAGTGGTCCCGGTTCTCAACGCTCAAAACAAATGTATCAACGAGCTAAAGAAACTGGTCAACCAACTGATCGATGACCTCCAGGCCGTAGGGGTCGTTGGATGATCTACCTGGCCGTCCTTTCGCTGACCTTCCTGGGGGCGGTCGTGTTCATCTACCTTCGCAGCGAAACCGAGCGTAGGGAGCTGCTTGAGCGCTTCAACGAGGAGAGGCTGCACTGGATGCGCGAGCGACGCGATCTGAACAATCGCATCCAGGTTCCCGAGGCCGCCCCCTACCTAGCCGAGGATGAACCCGGCGCTGACGTGAACGATCTCCCCACTCTCCCTGAGTTCGCGGTGGACGAAGAGGAAATGGAAAGAGCCAAGCGCGAGCTTGAGCAGGTTGGCTACACGGACGGACCCGCTGCCTAAATGGCCACCAGCGTCAAAGAAGCGGTCTCCCAAGTCTTAAGCGGGGAGATGAAAGTAGACGCCTCAATCGAGGCGCGTCTCAAGCGTGGCCACGACGCGATGGCCGAAGGCGCTCCGCGCCGCAATGAGTGCTTTCGCTTCAGCCGGGGACGCCAGTATTCGTGGATCGACTCGCAGAACATCCTGCGCGAGCAGGAGACGACTTCGAGCTATGAAGGCAAGGGGAGCAAGGCTCGACACCGAGTCAGGAGCGTTCGTAACTACATCTACGATCACGTCGAGACCGAGATAGCCGGGGCCACCCAGAAAATCCCTGGCTATGACATCGCTCCGACCTCCCCCGAGCCGCGACGCATCGCTGCCTCAAGGCTCTCCCGGCGAGTTCTCTCCTACGGCTATGAAAAATGGGGGCTTGACCAAGCCGCCGAGCGCGTCATCCGCTATTGCGTCGTGGCTGATGAAGGATTCGCCTGGCCCTACTTCGACAACACGGTCGGCCCTTACCGCAAGGTCGATGTGCTGGAGGAAGGCAAACCGACTGGCAAGGTTAAAACCATCGGCGAGGGTGAGATCAAGGTTCGTCTCTACGGCCCCAACGAAGTCTTCTGGGAGCCGGGCTTACGCTTTGATGAGTCCCGCTGGCACGGGATCAAACAGGCGCGTGACATTGATTCCGTAATGGAATCGGACGGCTACATGGGCGGCAAACTCGACGCCGATGCCCAACAGGCCGAAACCTCTGATTCTGAGCACGCCCAAGAGCGCCTTGTGCTGGTGACCGAGTATCTGGAACGACCCTCCCGCTCGCGCCCCCAAGGCCGCTGGATCACGATTGCCAACGGCCGCGTAATCATCCCCGAGCGCCCCTACCCCTGCGTGGACGGCGAGGGCAAGGTGCTGGACGAGCCGGTTCTGCACGAGCTGCATTACTCCGAAGATCCCGATTCAGACCGCAATCTCAGCCCGGTCCGCTTCGCGCTCGACTCTCAGCGCCAGTTGAACCATTCGGTCTCGAAGATTGCCGAGTGGGTCAACCTGACGATGAACCCGCAGATCATCATCCAGAACGGCAAGGTTCTCTCGGGCAAGCTAAACGACGTTCCCGGCGCGATTATCAGGATCGCAGGCTCGGGTGAAATCAAAACCCGTGATCCCGGCAAGATTCCCCCCGAGCTTTTCAAGCAGAAGGAAGAGGCGATAGCCGACATGGCGCGCATCTTTGGTCAGAACGACATTCCCAATCAGGTTGAATCGGCCCAGGGAATCCAATTCCTACTCGAAAAGGACTCCTCCCGGCGCGCCACCTTCTACAAGAACCTGGCCAAATTCCACGCCCGCCTCGCTCGTCACTGTCTCTACTTGGTGCAGCGTCACTACACCGAGCCCCGCTTACTAAAGGTAAGGGGCGAACAAGGAGCGATAGAAGCAATCCCCGACTTCATGGGAGCAGAACTGCTTGGCGAGGTCGACGTAAGGGTCTCGGTCGGCTCCCTGGAACCGCGCACGCGCGAGTCGATTGAATCCAAAATCCTTGCCTTCGCTGATCGCGGCTGGGTATCTCCCCATGAAGCGATGGCGGCAATCAACGCAGGCACCGCAGAAGCCCTCGTGCAGTCCTACGAACGCGATATCGCCCGCGCCAATCTCATCATCCAAAAGGTCAAGGAAGGCCCAGAGATTCTCTTCAGTACGCCCCCTCGTCGTCCCTTCTTCGGCGAGGACCCGGGGATAGATGAAGAAACCGGAGAACCACGCGAATATATCCCCGGCTGGATGCCGCGTCCTTTCGACAATGTGCCGGTGCAAAAAGACGTGATCGCCGACTGGATGAAGGGCACCGAGTACGACGACCTCGAACCGCCCGCTCAAGAGGCGATGAACGCGGTCTTTGACTCCTTCCTGCAGCTCGAAGCCCGCCAGCAAGCCCAGGCGGCTGAAGCGCAGATGGAGACGGCGGAATCGCTGGGTACGGCAAACGCGGCCAAACCACAAGTCGCGCCGCCCCTACCCAGCCAAGCACCGCTGAACAAAGAATAGAAACTTCGCCCACCCATCCGGGCAAGACGCGGCACCCGCAAGGCCCGCGTAGCAAACGAACTCAGAACGCCTTTCCGTGGCCCTGAGAGATAGGAGCACCCATGCCTGAGAAAGACGAGGCAGCAGTAGCCCAGGCCCCTGACAAAGGAACGCCTACCCCCGAGGCCGTCGAGCCAGACGCACCCTCAAAAGAACCCGATTCACCTGAGGAAATTGACTGGAAACAGCGTTACGAAGATCTCCGACCAGAGGCAGACCGCCGCGCCAGCCTCCTTGCCGACATCGAAGGCCGCAATGGCCCCGAGCGCCAAGAACAGGCATTGGCCGAGCACGCCCGCATAGAGCTGGCCGAAGAAGAAGCGGAAGAACCCGAAGAGGAATACGACCTTCCGCCCGACCCAAGCGATGAGATCGCGGAAGTCAAACAGCAGTTGGCCGAGGAACGCGAACAGCGTGAGGAAGCCGAGTTTGACAACTTGGAGCAGGAGTACATCGAAAAAACGGTCGAAGGCCTCGAAGGTAACGAGAACCTGAAACTGAGCGAAGAGGACTATGACCTCGTCGTCAACTACGGCCTCGCCCATCGCGACCCTCACGACGGCAAACCAGACCTTGAGGGCGGCCTAGCCAAACTCAAGGCATCCTGGGAGGCCGACCGCAAGCGATACGCCGAATCCAAGGAGACGTTTGTACCTCCAGTCGGAACCACGGGTGAACCCAAAATAAACCTCCGTGACAAAGAGGCTCGACAGAAACTCGGAGTCGAAGTCTTTGAAGCATCGGAGCGTCACAAGGAAAAATAGGAGGTAGGCCGCATGGCCGCCACGGAAAGCTCACTCGAAGCCGCCCTAGACGTAATCTGGACGCGGCGTCGGTTCGTGGAGCAGCTTTTTGAAGAAAATCGCTGGCTCGACAAACTCAAAAAGACCGACAAGTACACGCAGGGCAAGGAAGCAAAGGTTCCGCTTCACGTCACCCGCAACGGCGGATTCACGTCTCTCCCAGCAGGGGGCGGCAATCTGAACGAAGCCGGAAATCAGGGCTACGACGAAGCGAACTTCAAACTCACCCACCACCATCAACAGGCGGCCCTGCAGGGCGACATTCTCGATATCTCAGAGGACAAAGCCGGTTCCATCGTCACGGCAGCGGACGAGGAGATCACGAGAGCCCTGAATGACATGAACCGCCAGTTCACCCGCATGGCCTACATGGACGGCACCGCGCGCATCGCTCAGTGCCGTACCTCGAATACCAACAACGTCGATCTCAATACGACCTCCGGGCGTATCGCTATCGAGCGCGGTTGGATCTTTGAGGGCCAGCAGGTAGACGTGGGGACCAAAACCGAAGAGGCAGTGATCGTCAACGGCGCAACCGTGACCTTTGTCGATGACGAAAAATATGCATTTACCTCCTCCTCGGGCAACGTCACCACGGAGGGAACCACGCATTACGTCTCCAACAAAAACGCCCGCTCGGGGGAAACCTCGTTCGAGATGAACGGGATTCAGAACGTGATCTCCGAAACGGCGGAACTCGGGGGCCTCTCGCCCTCTTTGCAGCGCCAGTGGAAGTCAACGGTCAACACGACCACGACCACGCTGACCATCGCTGCTCTGTTGACGGCGCAGCGCAAGATCCGCCAGCGCCGGGGCAAATCCCCGACGTTCCTCAACACGGGTCTACTGCAACAGCAGAAGTTCTACGAATTGCTGGAGCAGCAAGTCCACTTCAGCTCAGACAAAGGGCTGACGGCAGGATCAGACGACACGACCACCTGGAACGGCATGGAAATCTTTGCCGACCCAGACTGTCCCGACGAATTGCTGGCCATGGGCCATTGGGAGCACTTCTTCATGGTGCGCAACAAAGACCCCTACTGGCAGAACGCGATCACGGGCGGAAACAAGCTGGCGTGGATTCAGGGAACCGACTCCTACGGGGGAAAGATCACCTGGCGAGCCAACCTGGCCGCGGATAGACGGAACGACCTCTATTTATTCAACGCTCTCGCCACCTCGTAACCAAACGCCCCGGGGGGTCAATCCCCCGGGGCGTCTTCGTAAGTCCTCCAAGGAAAGGAAGCTATGGCCGTCTCGGCTGCGAATGTCCTCAGCGTGCCCTATCGAATCATCGGCAACCAAAAGGAGACCGTCTATGACGTGACGCTGGACTCCTCCTACACCGAAAAAGGCGAGGCTCTCACCCGCGCAGCGCTGGGGCTGAACAACATCGAGCGCTCCACTTGCACGGTCAACGCGGTCAAAGGCACCGTCAACGTCGTCAGCGCCTCCTATGACCCGACTGAACAGCTCTTGCATCTCTACGACGAGACGCCCGCCGAGGTCGCCTCAGAAGCCAACGTTGAAGGGATGAAGATCAGGATCGTGTCGCGAGGCAACTGATGAAGGACACCTTCGGCCTCGTGCCGCCCGATATCAAAGCCAAATACGAGCGGGCCGAGTGGGTTGACAAATCGGCCACCGCAGGGCGTGCCTTGGAAAAGGAACTGCAGTCGATCTTCGGCCGCGAGATGGAGGTTGTGCTGGTCCGTCACGACATCAGTCCCCAAACCCTGCCCGATGGAGCCGTGGCCGGAGCTTGGCATGTGCGGCGCAATAATCCAGCCCCCGAGCTGCCGACCTACATGCCCATTCTCGACTCAGACGGGGGTTATCGGGAACCCGATTCCCAGGTCATCGCCGAACTCGCTGCTCGTGACCTACGACGTAAAGGTGTGATGCAGAAAGTTCTAGACCGCACGCGCACCGACCAGCCTCATTTGCAGGGCCAAAAAGACCTGCGCAAAGAACAGCGGCATGACCAGCTCAAGGAAGACTTCCGAGCAGCTAAGCGAGTTCGAGGCGAGGGTGGGTTGAAACGAAGCTACGCAAAGAAGAGGGCGACGTGACCGCAGCTGAACTCGTCGCCCGGTTCAAAGCCCAGGGGTTTCACTACTTGACTGAAGCAGAATGTCTCGGCTACCTGAACGACGCCTACCTTCTGGATATCTGCGAGGAAGAAGACTGGCCTTTCCTCGAAGCAATCAAAGAAGGCAAAGCCCCGCTGGAAGTCAAAGACCTGCGCACGATTGAATACGTCACGAACTTGACCCAGGAAACCAAGCTCGATCCCCTGCGCAGGGCGCGGATCACGGATGATTTCTCTCCTGACCTGACGACCCCCGGTAGCCCCTTCGTCTACTACCTGACCGAAGGCAAGAAGGTCAATGTCTATCCGGTCTCAACGAACGACGAATTCGCTGTTCGATACTGGAAGGTCCCTGAAGAACTCAGCGGCACCAAAGAACCTCTGTCGCCCCCGCGCTTTCACAGCCTGATTGTGGACGGAGCACGAGCGAGGGCTTATCCGAATTCCGATGACTGGGAACTCGCGACGGCGGCTGAAAACAAATTCCTCGTTGGACTTGAGCGAATGCGCGATTCCTTGATGAATATGCAGCATGACGCCCCGGACGATCACGTAGTGGTCGAAGACGCCGCAGCGATGCGATGAGCCCGCTGAGAGGCGACACGGGATATCCGTCCCAAGGATTCGGCCGTGGTCTCAATTTACGAGACAAGCCTGATGCGGTCGACCAGGCGGAGTGCATCGACGCCCGCGACGTAATTTTCAGCGACCGGGGAGCCATTGAGCAACGCCCGGGCTATGACAACCTCACTGCGGCCCTCACGAACCGCGTAGCGAGCCTTGAACCCTTCTATAAGACCTCGGGGACCAAGCAGCTCCTAGCGGGCTGTGGGACGCGCCTAGAGACGATAGGCACCGGAGGGGAAGTCGTGGACTCAGAGACGGGTCTAACGAGCGCCGTCTGGGATTTTGCCCGCTTTGGCAAACCCAACTCAGAGGTTGCCTATGCGGGCAACGGGACCGACACGCTGCGCAAATGGAACGGGACCGAATGGACCGCTCCGACCGCGACCGTCAACGGCGAAGCCGCGAAAGCGATGCCCAAGGCTGGGTCTCTCTGCGTCTGGCCCTCGGGCGGAAACCGTCTTGTAGCTACCCGCTTCTCAACCACTACTGGGGGACCGGGAGGAGCAACGTCCTCGCCCGATCACGTCTGGATTTCTAACCCCGGAGACCCTGAGGCATGGCAGACCGTCGAACCCGAAGAAAACGACGTGCAGCTTTACCCTGGCAACGGCGAGGCGATACAAGCCGCCATCGCCTGGAAGGAATTCGTCTTCGTCTTCAAGGAAACGAGCTTCTTTGTCTTCTACTCGGTGGGCGGTGCTGAAAACTCCCCGGAATTCAACTACCGCCCCGTCGATGCAGAGGTAGGCATGGTCTCCCCACGAGCCGTCTGCACCCACCCCAGCGGGGTCTACTTCATGGCCCGCAACGGCGTCTATCGCACGACCGGCCAAGAGCCCGAGTTGATCTCCAGCCTGATCGAGCCAATCTTCTCCGGCGAAGCCTCGCCTTTCTACACGGGTGGAACCCTGGCTCATGGCTCGATAACCAATTGCGCGATGGGGGTCTGGGAGGACCGGATCTACCTGGCCTTCCCGAGCGCTGAAGCTAACAACCGCGTCTTGGTCTATGACCCGAAATTTGATTGGTGGAGCCTGCTATCCATACCTGCCTCGTGTCTTGCGACCTTTCGTATCGGCTCGACTGAGGAGCTGGTCTTCGGCTACGCCTCGGGGGACAACAAAATCGGCAGACACTCCAGCGTCTTCACGAACGATGAGGGCGCGGCCATCGAATCTCGTTGGCGCTCGGGCTGGTTTGACCTGAACAACCCCGACCGCAAGACGATCCGCGAATCCAAGGTCTGGGGCAGTGGCAGGGTCGGCATGGGTCTGGATTCGGATTTCATTATCAACACGGCTGAAACGGTCTCTCTCGACATGTCCGGCTCTACGGGCGGAGTTCTCGGCGGGGAAGGCATTCTCGGCGGCGAAGGCTTCCTTGGCGATACCGTCAAAGCCCTCGTTGGAACCCAGCGCCGCGTAGCCGAACGCGGGACCACCTTCTCAGCTTTGTTTTCAAACTCAACCCTGGACCAAGAGTGGTCCGTACACCGCCTCGACCATCTCTTGAGGGAGATATCGAAGCCCTCAACGATAGGCGCATGAAAGGACTCACTTGACTGGAACGCTTGAAAACCCGGCAATCGGTGAAAAAAACGAAAAAGGCGATCCGAAAATCGTTGAACTCGTTAAACAGTTCAACGCCTTGCTCGACGGCTCCAACAAAATACCGGGAACCAGCCTCGCGGCCGCCGCCGCCATCGCCGGTACTCAGCTTGCGGCCGCTGCCGAAATCACGAACGCTCAGCTCAAAGGCGAAATCACCAACGCCAAACTGGCCGGTGAAATCGAAGGCAGCAAAATCAAAGCCGGAACGGTCGAAGACTCGGATCTAGCGAGTCCCAATAACTCGTTCTATCGGACCCTTCTCTTTGGCGCACAGGGAATAGGAAACGGTCGCGTCGCTGGCACCTATTTCTTAGGCAACCAGGCCACGACCAACCCGCCAGTGAGCGGGGGAACGGTCATAACCACCGAACAGGTAACCCCCTTCCCAGTCTTCTACTTCGCAAAAGCAGACTTTGAAGTGGGGTCGAAGACCCAGAAACTCCGTCTTCGCGCCCAGGCAAGTGTGAATGCAACGAAACCAACGATCAAATTTACCTTTGGCCTTTACCCGATCACGGTAGCGGGCGGCGCAAATGTCCTCACGGTGACGATGGGGTCTGTGGTTGCCAGCTCCACGGTCGAAATCAACGAACCTGCCGCCTCGACGGTGACGCAGGCCGTAAACTCAGACCTCACCATTCCCTCTGATGGTGCCTATGTTCTCGGGGTTGTAACTAGTGGCACGCTTACCGCCAGTTCAGCGCTTTACCTTTCCGCCCAGGTGCAGACCCGTAGCGTCTAGGTCGTGCGTGCCGATCCTTGAGTCTTGAGTGCATCCGTGCTTCGCAGCCGGGAATCACGGGTTTAAAGGTCACGCGCCAGAACATCGGGCTGGATTCGCTTGGGTCGTGCCCAAGGCCGAGCATATGGCCGTACTCATGGACCGTGATGCGGCAGCGTAGTTCGAGTGCTTTGGCGTGAAGGCGTGGTGCCACCACATAGCCTTCTTCGATGGGCTGCAGTTGCTTTAGGTGCTGTTCGATGAGGGGAAGCGCTAACACTTTGAGCCAGCAACGCCCTGGTTTGAGCGCGGTTCCCTCGGCTTCCTCCTCGCCCGCCCAAAAGAATTCGGCTTCTGAGAATTCTTCGGTGATGCACTGTGGCGAGTGAAACCAGCCCCAGTATTCGCGAGCAGTTTGCATATCGTCGGCAAGCGTCGGGGCGGTCAGTGCCTTGGCCGTGCCCGCCGTGCCTAATGCCAAGAGGATCAATGAAAGCCCTAGAATCTTGCGGCACATGGAGTCTAATCCTCCGTGTCAGGCCCCGAGGCGCTGAGAACGTCGTCGGGGCTATTTGTAATGACATCCTAGCACGTCATTCCCATTCAAGTTCGCCGCTGTCGATTCGGAAGTGAGCAGCCGGTTCCGGGCATTCAACGCCGCCGTACCTAGCTGGGACGCTGCGGCATTCCGGGGCGGTGCTTGATGCGTGGTAGGGAAGAATCCCGGCCACGAATAGCCCGACCACCAAGGCGACGATGGCGAGGAGAATGCAACTTTCGATCACGTCCCTTGCTTCTCGAAATCGCCACATGAGAAAGGAAACCGTATCACCTTGGAGCCGCCCACCGCAATCGAGCGTGACTTAGAGTGGATCAAGAAGACGCTCGAAACGATTGAGCGGGGCCTTGAAAAGATCCCTACGGACACCGAGCGAATCTATGTCACCAAGGCTGAATTCGAGCCGATCAAGCGAGTCATCTACGGAATCGTCACGCTGATCCTCTCCGCTGTTGTCATGGCCATCATCGCTCAGGTCTTGGTCTCCAAATGAGATTGACCAAGGGCCGCGTTGCGATCATCGTCGTCATCCTGCTTGTCGGAATCGGAGCTGCGATTTTCAGTCGCGCAAAGACCGTCTCAAGCGTCTGCTCCAGCCAAAAGGAGATCACGCAGACGATCAACATGCACGACGTGGCACTGAAAGAATTCATCGACGCCAATGTGCGCGCCAGACGCCACACGGGCGACCTCGCACTTCACGAAGGCAACGTGGGCGAAGCGACGCTCCAGTACTCCATCGCCAACGAATACCGCGAAATCGGCGACCGCTTCACCCCTCTTCCCGACCCTACTCGCTGAAAGGAACACCTTGCCTCTTTGGCCTCTTCCCGGCGGGACCGTCAAAGAACCCGCCGACGATCAGAACTTCCGTGCCCTTGCTGAAAAGGGTGGCGAAGTCGAGGAAGACGTAGTTGCGATTGAAAAAGAAGGGCTCCCCGCATCAGGCAAAGCCGGGGGCGTTCTCTCAGGCGAATATCCCAACCCAGGGTTCGCTACCCCGCAAGCCACCGTGGCCGAACTTAACAGCGAGGCATCTACGCGCTCGGGAGCAGACGAAACCCTGACGACCAATCTCGCCAACGAGAAAAGTGCCAGGGAAACGGGAGACAACGAACGGGTCAAAGGCCCGGCCTCGGCCACCGAATCGGACATAGTGGTTTACAGCGGCACCACGGGCAAAATCGTCAAAGACGGTGGGAAAACGGTTGCCCAGGTCCTCGCTCGCGAAAACCATACGGGCACTCAGCTCGCCGCAACCGTCTCAGATTTCGATACGCAGGTCCGCAAATCGACGCTGAACCAGATGACGGCCCCCACGGCCGATCTGTCGATCAATACGCACAAACTGACCAACGTCCTTGACCCAACCGAAAATCTAGACGCGGCCAACAAGGAGTACGTGGACATTGCGGCATCGGCTGCGGCTGCCGGACTTTCCATCAAGAACCCTGTGGTCTACGCCTCAGCCGCAGCTCTGACCGCTACCGCTGAAGCCGAAAAAACGCTAGAAGGTAATTGCCCTCTTGAAATCGATGGCAAAAACACTCCGGCGATGAACGCCCGGCTACTGCTCAAGACTCAGGCATCTGAAAAACGCAACGGTATTTATGAAGTTACCAAAGAGGAATGTCTGGGCGGGGAAGGGACGCTGGGCGGGGAAGGGACGCTGGGCACTGGATCGAAATGGAAACTGACCAGGACTGCGGACGCAGATACCGAAGCCGAGGTCAAACAAGGGATGTATGTCCCGGTCACGCAGGGTGCGGTCAACGCTGGCACGGCATGGACGCTTAGCACCCCTGATCCCATTGTCATTGGCACTACGGCGCAGGCGTTTAGTCCTTACACGGCAGTTCCAGGTGGTGCGGCTGGCGGGGATCTCACGGGCACCTATCCAAACCCGATGCTCAAAGAAGGCGCGGTGGTCAATGCTGACGTGAACTCGGCGGCCGCCATCGCCTATTCCAAGCTGAATCTCGCCGCGAGTATCACGGGAACGGGAGACAATGCGGCAGGCAACCGCAACTACGGAATCGTTGAAGCTCTCCCTACCTCGCCCACTCCCGCCAAAGGCGATGTTTGCCGCTTCAAAGTCGCAGCCGGGGTCTACTGGGATTTGCTCTATACCGAAGAGGCAACCTATCCCTGGGCCAAGATCGGCGGCCCGCCGCTTCGCCAGGACGCAAGCAACCAGGAAACCAAAGAAAAAACCTTTCAGACCACCGGCTCGCCTTCGATCACCGCGCCATTGGCAATGGAATTCCGCCCGCGATTCGGTGCTGCCGGAATTCAGCTAGGGGAAGCCGGGCTGGAGGAAGGTGGAGTCGGGCTATTCATCGACGGGGTCTCGGTCGGGGCTGCCGGTGTGGTTGGGACCGATCAGTTCGACATGTCGCCCGCGAACCTCAGCACCGGCTCGCAGGTAGTGGCCAAAAGCAAAGCTATCAACACCCGCTACAAGACTCTGAACGGGAAAAAAGTTAGCTTCTTCGCCCTCTTCGTTGAGGTAGACCCCCTGCGAGTCGGATAGGAGAATCCTTGCCACCGCGTACCTCCCGCAGAGCAATCGTCGCCCAGGCCATTCAGGCCCGGCGTCCGGCTGCCACCTCAGGTGGGACCACGGCTCCCAGGGGTCGCCAGGGCATAGGCCCCAACCAGCCCGCGCGCTTGGGGATCGGCATTGGACCAGGCCGTCCCGCCAGAGGCCCCAAAGTAGGCATAGGCCAAGGAGAAGCGCTTCCCGGGGGCGGTGGTGGTGCCCCCTCTGGAACTCCTGGGGGCATAGCTCCTGCTCCGACGCCCTGGAATTCCCGCTATGAGCAGACCGTCTCAGGCGCTCGTCGCAAATACCTGAACGCCGAAGGGAACCTCGACCTCTCTGAAGCTCAGGCGAAACAGGAGTTCGGGCTAGATCCCGGCTTCAATGACTACCAGTCCAACCCGAATTCCCGAGCCGCGCTGTTGGAGCAGACCTATCTCAATCACAACCGGGGGATCATGAACTCGGCCGGGCTGCAGCTCTACTCGGGTTCGACCTCCAACCGCCTTGGCAATAACCGCTCCGCGTACGGCGCTAACCGCGATCAGCTTGCCTCGACCTACCGCGACGCGCTCGGGGAAATCGGAGCTAAACGCACTCAAGCCGCCGAAGAAAAAGCAGAAGCCGAACAAGGGGCCGAATGGGACCGCATCGGCGACGCTGAAAAGGCTCCACTTGATCCTGAAGCCGCACCGGGCAGGGGAGGGAAGGCACCGAGGGGTAAAGCGAAAACGAAAGCAAGGAAAAACCCCGACCGCGCCGCCAGCACCCGAGGAGCCATCAACCGCTCAGTTCCCCCAAGGAGAAGGAAATAGTGGCTCGACCACGCAGAACCCCCGAGCAACGCCGCCGCAAAGAACAGGCACGGGTCACGGAACCGCTTACGCCTCGTGGAGTCCGCCAGCAAACCCGCGCTGCCACGAACCTTCGCTTCCGTCCTCTGGAACGCGCTGCCAAAGGGGAACTGCGAGCTTCCGGCCGTCGCGGTAAAGAAGTCGGCGACTGGTGGCAGAACTACCTCACTCAGGTCAACCAGGGACGCTCAGAGACCCAGGCTGCCTATGAGCAGGCCGGACTTTCTAACCAGGCCCAGATCGGTCAAGCCAGCGCCATCGACTCTGCGAACACCGCCAAACTGCAGGCAGAAGCCCAGAAATCCGCTGAGCTGCGCGGCACCACCGCTTCCAACGCCCCCGCCGAACGAGAGGCTGCAGCCCAAGCCCAGCGTAACTACCTCGCCGCTGCACAGGGTGGAGCCACCGCACGCGCGGGCGCTAACCAATTCGCCTACCTGACCGATCAGAAGCGGATCGGTGTCGGCCAGTCCATCGCCTCTCGCAAGGAGGAGCAGCGCCGGGGCCGCTCAGTTCGCAAAGACATCTCGGCTATCGCCCGCGAACGCGGGGACTACGCGGCCACTAAACGCCAGGAACTCAAAGACAAAGAGTTTGAAAAGCAGGTTCAGAACCGCGCCTTCCCCCTGGAAAAACGCAAGGCAGCTTTTGAGGAACGCGAAGGTGGGCGCAAAGCTGGCCTCGAAGCCGAAGACAACCGTCGCCAAAACGAAGAACAGCGCAACGAAAACCGCAAAACCCGGCGCGAACCCAAAGAAGGAAAAGAAGGCAAGAAAGGCGGCCGTACGCCTACTGAAATCCGCGAAGGTCGCGAAGGTCATCGCAATGCTCAGGCCAAGGCAAAGCAGCTCGTCCAAGCTCACGGCTACCCGAGCACGGCGAAAGAATGGGCCGACCTCGAAGAAGCGGTAGCCAAAGAAGCCGAAGTAAGCCCCGCTGAGGCGCGAACTGCGGTGAAACGCATGAAAGGCCAAGCCAAACGCCAGCGTGAACGCAAACTCGAACAGAACTATCCGCATCGGTAGATGGCCGGGCTAGGCAAAACCCGCAGCGGCGCGAGCTACGGACCGCCCAAGCGTAAAGGCAAGCGCATCTCTCGCCAAAGCGGGGGAACCTCTGGCGACCTCACGGTCAAGGGCCACAAGCCGAAGACCCCGACGAGAAAGTACAAGCCCTCTGAACCAAGCCACATACCCGGCGTCGGCGGTAAGCCCACGGTACGCCAGCAGCATCGCCGTGAACAGCGGGTGCTGCGCAAATCACTGCGTAAATTCCGGTCGCTTAAACCGCCCACGGCATTCCAGCCCCAAGAGGCCATCCGCTTGGCAAAAAAGGGGATCATGCCCCCGAAAGAGCTTGAGACCTTCAACCCGGCCGCTTACAAGAAAGCTGAACGCGCTTACTTCAAACACGTCGGCAGCAAGGAAAACCTCGGGGAACCTGAAGACATAACCCACGCCATCGAAGCGGTCAGCCTGGCCACGGGTGCGGGAGCCGCAGCGAAACTTGCACTCAAGGGAGGGGAGGCAGCAGCGGCGGGGCTGCTCGCCAAGGACGCGGCGAAGACCGCAGCCTCGGTATCGGGCGCAGGCTCGAAGGTCGCCAAGGCTGCCCGGGCGGCCAAGGGGGGCGTCAAGGCGCGAGCTTTGACCAAAGCCCGCCGGATCAAGCAGACGCCCGCTAAGGTCAAGGGGACCCCCAAACGGGTAAAGACGGCCGCGAGCACCAAGGAGGGCCGCAGGGCGGCTGCCAAGGGCGCAGGACGTACGGCGCGCAGGCACCCCGTCCGCAGCGGTTACGGAGCAGCGGCCGTCTCGCCCGTTCCCCTGCCGGGAGAACTGGACAAACGGGCACGAGCGTTCGCCGAGGGAACCGCTGCCGCAGTCATCGGCCACCCCGGCAAGGTTGCCGAGACCACCCTACATGGTGCCTTGGGAGGATTGACCGCTCCGCTCGCCATAGGCGGCGCAGCCCTAGAGTCCGCTCGGCAAGGGAGCGCGGCTCCGCTGGGCAAAGAGCTGAAGACCCTGGGCGAGGGGACCCTGAAAATGGGCAAGAACCTCGCTTCAGGTAATCCCAAAACGGTTGAGAAGACCACCCTCCAGGAAACCGGTCTGGTGCCGTTCATCCCCGTGCCGCACGTTGTCCGTCGTCTCAGGGGCACCAAGGCTTACGAGGAGAGCAGAGCGGGACTACGCGGGAAAGTAGAGGCCAAACGCTCAGGCACCCGTGAGAAGCGAATCAGGGCTGAGAAAGCGGCGGTTGAGGGCGGCGGCTTCGTAACCCGCAAAAAAGCCAAGAAGATCCGCCAATCCGTCGCCGATACGCGCAGGCCAGGTGAGCACTATGCGCTCCGTCGCACCGGCAAGCTGATCGAGAAACAGCGCTCCCGCCACTACATTGCTCGTGAGGTTTCGAGAATGGAACGCGAGGCGCAACTGCGCGGGAAAACCGCCAGCGAGCTTGTATCCAAACGCCTGCGCAAATCGAAGGGCACGAACCAAAAGGAGCAGAACTACGGCGAGGCCTTGCGGATCGTGGTCAAGCACGGACTTCCCCGTGACGCGGCCAAGGGAACCGCCTTCGTCAATCGGCTCCACGCAGCCTGGCCGAAAATCGAGCACGGTGACGTTCCGGCCGGTATCCACCTGGACCGCCACTCAACTCAGTTCATTCTTGACCACCCCGCGATTTTCCACGACAAGCATTTCTGGAAAGCAGTCGAGGAATTCGACCGTCAATCAAAGCCGATTGGGACCTCGCTGCGCAATCAGTATCTCGGCCAGGTCGACAGTCTGACCAACCCGATCCTCGCCGAGCAAGGCAGAACGCCGATCCTCAAGCCCGAGGAGATGGTCACGCCCGAGACGGTCAAGCTCCTTCCCAAGCGAGATCAGCCCTGGAACCGCTCGGAAACGCTCGACTACATCCGGGAGCTAAAACAGGTCAAAGGCTCTGACCGAGCCAAAGCGCTGAAGCAATCCGAGGCACTCTCTAAGTCGATGGAGGGGTTGATGAGGCCTCCCGAGCACGGCGGCGCTGAGGGCGGCGTCTCGACCACCCGAGCGGTTGCTTGGACTCCTGAGATGGAGAAGGCCTTTGTCAAAGCGGCACAACGAGAGAACAAACGCAATGGACTTCGTGACCCCGCTGCCTATGTAGCCGACCGAATCCCCAGTGGTCTCAAGGGTTCAGACACCGCCAGCGCTCTCGCGCCTGGTCTGCCGCTGCGCAAGGTCTGGCCCTCTCGTGGACTCAGTGCCAAAAGCGGCAACGCAGAGTCGGCCTATGAGTCTTTGATCTACCACTCGATAGAGGCTCCACGCTCCCGCCAAGCCACGGTGGAGGGTCTGAATCGTATCTTCGATCAGGCCAGCCGCAAACTGGGAGGCCAGCGTTACCTACCCAGAAAAGAGGTAGAGCGGCTAATCAACTCCCATCGGGTCCCTGACGGAACGATCTTCGTTCGCACCCAGTTCCTCAAATCCATCCTTGAAGGCGAGCACCACGTCTCCCCCGAGGACTTCAACCGGATGATTGAAGGCGAGATCGAGCACGGCCAGAAACTCGCCGAGTCAACTTCTGTCGAGCAGTTGCGCTCAGAGATGGAGCGGGTCAAAGCCTCTGGCGTCAGGGGCGAAAAATACGCCCCGATGGATGGAGTGGCGATTCATGAGCTGATGGGCCACATAAAAGGCCCCGGGGGCGCAACGGTTGGCATGGGCAAGGTGACCAACCGAGCGACCAGCCTGATCCTCAACTCGCCCGCTTTCGAGATTAGCCAGTTCTTTCAGGAAGGATTGCCGGGTGCAGCCGCACTGGGGCGCGATGTGGTTCGCATCCCCAAAGCCATCGCCAACTTGAAAAAGATCAGCAAGCTCCCACCCGATGAGCAAGGGATGATCCGCGCCGTTGTGGGTTCAGGGGCAGGCACCAGGGGTGCGCCGAACCTCAAGGCATTGCGCTCCAGTGGCTACATGGACCCGATCAGGGCAGCGGGGGGCAAGCAGAAATGGCGTCACGCCCTGGAGTTGCTGAACGGTGAGAAGCTGCACCGCTTTGACCGCTCGCGTGGTGGCCTCTTCCGCGAGGTCGCTGCGACGGCGAGGACCGAGGGTGATTTCGCCCGAGCTGCCAAAGGCTTCAACCTTTGGCGTCGCTCGACCAACAATCTCTTCAGGGGGATGGAGGATGCCGTGAAGGAGATGCGGGGAATGACTCCCTCAGAGCGCCAGGTCTACGTCGCGGCCCACCCGAAACTGGCCGACCGACTGACTGAGGCGATGAATGGCCAGATGGGCAACTGGAACAGCTTCACGGTCTTTGAGAAACAGATTGCCCCCTTCGCGATCTTCTACAACTTCCAGCGCTACGCGGTGCTCTGGACGCTCTATCACTTTCCGCTCGATCACCCGGTCGTCGCTACCGCGCTGGCTTCCCTAGGAGAGGTCAACGCTCAACAGCTTGAGAGAATCGCCGCTGAAAAGGGCAGCACGCCCAACATCCTCGACTACACCAAGCCCGTGGTCGGCGGCAAGACGGTGCTCCCCGCTGGCCAGCGCTTCTTCTCCGGCCTCTCCTCCCCGGCCCAAGCTGCCTTGGAAGGCAAACCCGAGGCAGCTATCGGCGGCCTCAGCCCGGCTATCTCCATCCCGCTTGAAGCCATCGGGGGCAAGAACACCTATACCGGGGCGGACCTTGGGGAAAACGGGTTCCTCTTCGCCTTGCGCCAGGCGGGAAACCTTTCTCCCTTCCTGCGCTTCCTCGGCGCGCATACGCCAATTGGTCCTGACATTGGCCAGAGTCCGTCTGCCGCCTCCAAGTTATTCGGCGAGAGCGATCCGCTACGAAGCCAGCGCTCGTTCTTCAATCCGCTGATCGGGCAGACCGCCAAGCAGTTCGGCGAAGAAAAGCGAGTCGAGCGCAAGTTCGATGAAAAGTACGGCGAGGGCAAGGTTCCGTATTACGGGGATTCCAAACTCTTTCAGAAGATCATGTACGGCTTCAATGGTGGCCCGAACCCCAACCGCAGAGAGCGCAAAGAGGAAATCGCCGATGCAGTTCGCAAGATCCATGCGCAGGAATCGGCCAAGGGGTTCATCAAACGCAAAGAGCAGAAATACCTCCCCCCGCAGAAGAAGATCCCTGAGCGGATAGAAGACGAAATCCGCGAAGCCTTTGAAGACGCCTGGAAAACCGGCCCCAACGCAATGCCCGAACCCGAAGGCTCCAAATACGGAGGCTCGAACAAATACAGCTCGGGCAACAAATACCTCTCCGGGAATAAGTACCTCAGCGGAAATAAGTACGCTGAATAATCCGCTGTTTACTTGATTCCACTAAACTAGCGGGCGACGCTCCCCATCCGGAACGCCGCCCAGAGACACGAAGGGAATAGGCCCTCATGCCTCAGCGCCCAGATTACCATCCCCGATTTGAGAAAGCCAAGCGGTCTTAGTGGACGGCTTGGGCGAGGTTAAGGCCGAACTGCGCAGCCATGACGCGCGCCTTACCGCCAACCACGATTCAATCGGACGCTTGCGCGAACGGACCGCCGCCCATGACACCGCCATCAAAGTGATTATGGGAGAGGTTAAAGAGACTCGCGAGGATGTGACCGAGATGAGCGGTAAGCTCTCTGGGACCAGCAAAGCCTTCTACGCCGCCTCCGTGGCAATGGGCGGGATGATGCTCTCCATCTGCGGCCTGATTGCCGTCTTGCTCTCCAACAACGCTTAGGAGCCGTATGACTATCGAGCAGTATCGCCGACGTTTAGCTGAAGCGAGGATTAAGGAGAAACGCTTTCACGCCATCCGCAATGCGTGGCGCGGAATTGTCGTCAAGCGAAGTCTCGCTCTCAAGCACGCAATCCAGCGGCGCAAGAAACGCGCTCGGCCACATGTCGTGGGGAAGAACAAAGTAGTCGGCGGCCATGCCGAAGAACGCTTGCTATTCGCAATGCGATACGCGAAAAAGGTCTTCCGCCTCGAATACAGCCAGGACGGCGACTGGGTAAAGGGCTACGCGCTGACCAACGTCCCTACCCCCCCTCCGCAGCTAAGGACCGACTGCTCGTGGTGGTACACGATGCTTCGCTACGCCTGCGGCCTGCAAGGCCCAAGCCTCAACGGCGGCTACACGGGCACGATCCTCACCGAAGGCAAGACGGTCTCTCGCTACTACGCTGAAAAGCACGCTGGCGTGGCCGTTGTCTTCGGCACCGGGACCGCCTTTCACGTAGGCATCTCCACCGGGGATGGCCCGAACATCTACCAGCACGGGACCTCCGACATCCACACGGGGACCTTCGACCAATTCGGCTCTACGACTGAGGTCCGGTACCGAGCGTTTCCCAACACGCCGCTATAGGAACCCATCCATGCCTAAAGAAAAGGATTCACAAAATGAATGAGCCTAAGCCCGTTCTACACGAGCCAGTCCTTCTGGCCGCTACCGTCTCCGGCGTTATCATCGCCTTGGCCGCCAAGTTCGACATCGTGCTCGATACCGGCGTGACCGAAACCATCGTCGCTGCCGTTCTGCCCGTCTTCCTCGCCCTCTTCGCCCGGGCCAACGTAAGGCCGGTAGCTAAATGAGTCTCCTCGTAACGCTTCTCGTCATCGTCCTGATCGTGCTCGTAATCGTCGCCATCGTAAATAGAATCTGATTGCCAGAGAGTCGCTTAGAGCGCGTCCTGCGCTACCTGCTCGCTGCGATCATCCTCTTGGTGCTGGCTGAGGTAGGCGTGCTGGTTCTCCTCTTTGTGATTCTCTTGTTCCGGCCTTAGCGGCGCTTTCTCAACCACTACATCATCGGGGACCTTGCCGCGCAGCCACCACTCGCCATGCTCCTTATGCCCGCCGCGCCCTGGGTTCCGAGGGTCAGGATTCATCGGCTCGGTGACGAATAGCCCAAGCTCTACGGATAAGCGATAGTGCTCGCCATCGTCAATGTAAATGTCTCCGGCGACGAGGTTATGCATGGCGGCACAGAGAATCCGTCCGTCCTTTCGCACGCGTAGCGCCACTATTTCCCTTCCGCCTTCACAATCGCTTCCTCAACCTTCTTAGCAAGCTGGGTACGGCGGGTCAGAGCGCGGAGCAGCTTCAGCTCAGGCAGGTTGAAGTACATTCGGGTTCCGCTTCCTTCTCTGGTCTCCCTACGGGGCATCCTTAACCCACGTTCCCTTGTCTGAGTCCCAGCGTAGCTTGTAGCCCGGCGTGATCTTGCCCTCAGCGCAACTAGGACACATGAGCTTGCCGTCCGGCCCGAACCAGGTTCCTTCGCCATTGGCATAAGCTGGCATTCCGCAGCTTGAGCACGTTTCGGTCATTCGTTCCCCCATCATACGCAAACGACCCCTCGGAAGGGGTCGTGCGCTTGTAGGGCTTGGCTGGGAAGCTGGCCCTACGAAGTTAGATTTCCTCGTACTGCTCGGCCTCGTGGTCTGGGGCTTTCTCAATGCTCTGAACGTCGCCGCCAACGATCTCTGCCATTGGGAAGTTTTCGGCCGCACCAACCACGTTGGAGAACCCGAGTGAGAACTCCGACGCTACGTCCTCAGGGTCCTCGCCGTCAAGCTGGATGTAAAAAGCACAGTTGATCTTGTAGAGTCGAGGCATTCCGAGCTTCCCCTTCGGTTGATTGTGTAGCCGTATACTACCGTTGATGTCAAGGCCCCTGAAAAACAAGAGCGGCGCCGGGATCAAGTTCGAACGCGCCGTCAGCAAGGCCTTAGAAGCCATGGGAGCCATCGTGGCGTCCTTGCGGCACGTCAAGGGACCTGGGGATCACCTTGCTGTGTTCCCGGACGGCAGGATCTGGCTCATCGAGTCTAAAGGGAGCGAAGGAATCGGCGCTTGCTCGCGGACTGAACGCAAAGCGCTCCTTGAGGCTCCCCTTCCCCCCAACGCAGAACGCTACATCGCTTTGAAGGACAAACATCTCATCCGTTTCGTTGAGAGTGCTGACTGGCCGAGCAACGGAGACTAGGTTCAAGTAGCTGTTAGACCGAGACCTAAATTTAGCTCAGAGGCTAATAGCGCCTAAAGGCTTCTCCATCCCAGAACCACTCTGGCCATGCTCGGTGTTTCTCCCCGATTGCGTAAGGACGTAAGCACCAACTCTGAGGCTTCTTCCTCTTCCTCTTTGCTCTGTTTCCTCTCTTTTTTCCCATAGGGGGCAATATAGCCGGTAAGAACCCTCGCGGCTCGGGAAGGGGTAGATCCTCAATCTCTGTATCTCTTTCGATTAGTTAACGATCCAGCGCCGGATCTTTCAGGATCACACCGCTACGGGTATCGCGCTGCTCGCGGGCTGTAAAGCCTCCGCAAGTCCCGTCCGAATCCGCTTGAGAGCTTCCCGCCGTATTAAAGTTGCCCACCGGCCGTCACCCCCTCGAAAGAGGTTGTAGCCCGGGCGATCTAGGGGCGACCCGCTGTGGCGAGCGATCTATCAGCGGGTTCTGATATGATCTGCAGATCCTTTTGGCGGCATACCTGAAGGATACATCATTAAGCGTCATCTCGGGCGAGGGCCTCCGAAAGGGGGCTCTTGCTTTTGATAGGGTTCGTCCCATGCCTGAGGAAGATCTTTTGCCGCAGTTGGCCGATCTCTTACGACAACTTCTCCTCCACAACCTTCGCGAACGCAAGGTGCAGGAGTTGGTCATTCTTCGGCTCAAAAGCATTGACGGGGAAAGTCTTTCTGAGGCGGACCGCGAACGCCTGGCGGAGTTGATCCTGTACGACATCACGACCTCTCGCGCTGCCGAACGACGGGCCTTGAGGTTCAAGGAGGTAATCCCCGTAAACGAGGAATAGAGAGAATGCATCCATCCATTGCTCATCTCATCCATAGCAGCCGTCTCGCTGTTCGGCGGCTCACCACACATAGGAGCACCAGCACATACGAGCTGTAACCAAGCAAGTAGCGCCAAGGAGTTCAGGCAGTTCTCAGCCAAGGTCTGGAGTCTGGACCGCTGGGAGCGCAAGAGACCCAAGCAATCCACCCTCAAAGCCCAACGCCGCCAGCTAGCCTGCGCAGGCCCAGCCAACAAAC
>Ga0307513_10000766_pt1 | contig 46438 bp, 42 predicted proteins | sample 15_EM_MG_FD_202174 | JGI IMG/M metagenome (GOLD analysis project Ga0307513, IMG submission 202174) | Populus trichocarpa ectomycorrhiza microbial communities from riparian zone in the Pacific Northwest, United States - 15_EM | ecosystem: Host-associated > Plants > Roots > Unclassified | place...
ATATTTTGATATCGGGCAGCCCACTACTAGCGGTCTTTACCTCCTGCCGAGGAGTTCCCATATCACAGGAGTGGTGGTTCACTAGAGTACCTCTCGAGTTCGCGACTAGGATGCGCGGTCCTTTATCATCTACTTAGCCCTCATATGACACTGTCCCCTGTGACGAGTCCACCGTACCTTCGCCTTCGAGTTTGGTCTCACTCCCGAGACCCCCTCGGATACCATTCGTCGGGCATGAACCTTGTGCCCCATAGAGGCGCCCCCAGCTTCTATTTGCCCGGCTTTTTCACTCGGAGAGAAAGTCAGGTTGCCCTGGATTTCGACCCTCCTCATGCATGTCGTGCAACTCAAGTTCCGTTCCAGCGAATGGTAATCGTCTTTTTCCCCTTTTAGTCTTGTCGACTGCTTTCTTCACTTGTTGTTTTTTATGGCTCCCGTGGTAAGCACGGACTACACAATTTTGGACGTAAATTGGCAACCGCGATCCTTTGGTCTTTTTCGCCTTCCGGTGGGACCGCGTCACCGACTACGCCGCAGGTCTTTCGATTCGAGGCGGCAACCTCACTACCCGATCACCGTGGTTGTCGGTACCTGGATGACTTTTTATAAAATGTCGTCATCGTCAATGGCCCATGCTGGGGGCCTTCGCACCGCTCGCTTGGGGCCTTCTCCCGTGCCATCAACGGCAACAGTGGCTACCTGGGGTCGTTGTTTTGGAGTGAATGCAGATGGTCGTTTGGGCTTGGATTGCAGTCGATGCACCGCCGATACTTGTATCGGTTTTCGACAGTGTTTCCAGAGGTGGTTCCTCATTCCGCATCGCGTGCATTCGTTGTCAGATTTCCATTTATCGACAACTTTCTGATCGACGCCCTGGTGTGCTTCTGCCCACACCCTATGTCTAACCTCCCCCGTCGGTGCCACCGACCCTTCTTTCTTCACCTTTCTCTCCCCAGCCTTTTTCTTCTTGTAGGCCGCCTTTTCCCTAGCCGTGTACCGCTTTTTTACACACTTGGCAGCAACCATTGGCTTCGAATCCATGAATTTCCTTTTTTCGCCTCGTGTGGTGCAGCACGGACAGCCTCCCCGAAGATCTTTTCTTTCCTTGAAATCTTCTTCCGCTCTGGTTACGGTCCTGACTGCTTCTAACCACTCCCCATCGTCGACATATTCTCGATGTGAGAGCCGTCGCAATGCTTCAATGTGAAGTTCCTATTCAATCATTTTTCACCAGGCTATCCCAGTGACTCTTGCATGGATATTGAGATTTTCCATCTCCATCAAGAATGTGGCGACATCACCACGATATTGGACCGATCCCATCTCTCAGAGGGATTTTTCCGCTTCATGGGTCGGTCCGAAGCGTCGCAGGACTTGTTCTGCAAAAACGTGCCAGAACTCGTATCCTTCTTGACTCGTATAACCGATTTCCCCGGTCATTTGTCGTCGGTAGGTTAACGCAAACCGTGCGACTACTTTCCCGTCCATTCGGCTTATGGCGTATCGGATTCGTTGTGCCTCGTCCTCCCACTGCCAGCCATTTAGACCAAAATAATCCATACATGTCATTAGCCACATGCGGATATCTTGGTGTTTGTCGTTCCTAAACATGGCAGGGGGTTCCACTGGGATTCTCGTTCATTGTCCCAAGGCGTTGGCCATTACTCGAGAGAACAGATGAAACTGTTCATCGTTCTCGACGTCATTGTCATCTTCTTCTGGCTGGGGTGTGGGTCACTCGCCCCCCGTCTTCCTTTCCGACTCTCATCTGGCTTCGTGCCAGATCCGTCTCCCTGATCATCGGGGTTTCCTCCCCCGCCTCCGCCTGGAGCTCCTGCCGCTCCGTGTCGTTGTGGTGGTCGTGGTCTTCCTCCACCTGCCCCAGAAGCCTCTGGTGTCGGGTCAGACACCTTCCCTTTTCCTTTGACCTGTCCTAACAACTGTTCTACCAGGGCCTTAAGCACGGCGATCTCACCATCTTGGGCTTCTCTAGACTACTGTTGTAGTTGTAGCTCATCCCTTACGAGATTAATGCTTTTCTCGTGAGTCTCCATTTCCCGTTTGTCCTGCTCGTTTATCCGAACAATTTCTTGGTCTAGGAGTAGGTCCCGGTGCATGGACTGTTCGCTAGTTCCTTGAACAGCTTCGTGGAGATGAGAGGTGACAGCCTCATGTCTGGTCTGTCGCTCATCCGTTTCATGCAGTCGTTCCGCGACCTGGGTTGCGACGCGTTCTTGGATCTTTTGAGACTCCAAGTCTAACAGTTGTACTTGTTCGTCTATTCGGGTGTGTTCCCGACGGACTATCTGGACCCCGGATTTCAACTGATTTTTGACGGTTACCAGTTCTTGGGCCATTAATAGGATGTTGGTTGGAACGGATCTGAACGCAAGATGTCGTCTATCTTGACCCACAGTGAGCTTTGGGTCAAATCGGCTGAGGATCTGATTTAGTTTTCGGATCCGAAGGGCCATGAGGGATTCGCCTGTGGGTTCAGGCGTTCGGCGACCGCCTGGTCGTCGTCCCTTTCCATATTTGTCTAGGAAGCCTAAACCGACTCGGGATCGGGCTGTCCGATCGGCCGAATGCGATCGGACGAGGTGGTTGACGGTGGTTTCCACGCTTGGGGCTTGAACGGAGGAGAGTTCATCACCTCCTTCGCTTCCTTCCTCCCCTCCTGGTCGTTCTCCTCCGTGCCACTCCATGGCTTCAGGACCTATGGGGTCAGAAGACATTTCTTTGACTTCTATAAGGAAAACTTATCTTTTGTTTCCTGCCCAAACTATCGGTATCTCAAAAGGCTGACTTGAGTGTGGATCGCTTTCGGGGTAAGGGGTGTACCAAATGGAGTTTGATTTCTCCGAGGGTGTGTGGTAGGTAAAGTTTTCACCGTGCTGGTATTGGTATAGTGCGGTGATATCTTCGAGGGTAACAGGGTTTTCTGGGTTTGTCCACCAGAAATAGGATTAGTAGTAGGGCTCTTGAGTCCCTAATTCGGGTATAGGAGTGAGGACTTCTTGTATTGAGATAGTCCTCAGTGGTCTTGGTTCGAAAGGTTTTGTGGGTTTGGGAGTATGAGTGTCTCTGCCAAACATTCGTCGCGGTAACGATGAGAAGTATCAATATACTGTTAGGTGGTAGCTTCGGCGTGAGGTATTCCCACAGCTAAGAGCTTCATCGTAATTATATCGGAAAACTCGTTAAGAACACACGAGTAATGTAGGCTAGATATAATAATTCACTTCGGTATAGATCGTCGAAGTATTGGTAACGATATAAACGTGTAGAATAACTTAGTATATTGATAAGATCTCTTCTCCGTGCTTCTTCTCTAAAAGCACCGAAGAGGCTTCGATATTTATATTCCGCGTCTGAGCAATCGCGGTATACATGCTAACTCTATACTAACTAAGTACCTTGCCCGCAACTCTGCAAACTTCACCTGAGTGCGAACACTCGTAGACCCTGAAAACTCTCTACCACACCTTGTGCTCCGATGGTCAACTTATCGGTCTGCGCTTCCATTATTCCTGATAGTGTGGAGACCACGTCAGGTGTCAGCTCATCCGTTTTATCCGTTGACAACAATGGCTGCGAATTATCTTGCCCTCGTGCTCGTCCAGGGTAGTCTAACTCGCTGGACGGAAGATTGCCAATCTTCCTTGGTTGGTTCCGTCGACAATTCAACTTGCAACCGCTTGCTGTATTCTGGTCTTCCGGCATTACACGACTTGTCCTCGGGATCGTACCTATAGGCTTTTTCCCTCGGACTCCATCTTTTACCAACTTGTCCTTTGTGGATGCACCCGATCCACTTACTGGGCATAGTTACCGCCTTCATACTCGACACGACTTAGTAGGTACGAGGGGACTAACTTTCGTGCGAAAGGTCCTGTTACCTTCGACCCACTCTTCAGACTGTCTGTCTTCAAGTGTCTGTAACCTTATGCGCCGTCGTCCGATCCACCTGCTTCCACTTGCATAAGGTGCCCGGAGGTCTCCACCCATATATCCTGCGAACCGGATCCGGTCGGCCGGACGGCCGCGACGTATACGGTGTTATAGGATGTGTTCCGTTGATACTGGTCTTTGGTGTTGGGACGCAACTAAGCAGGCGGCCAGTGATGACGCGCCGACCCAACGCCGGGGCTGGAGGGGGGTGTTATCTTTTTCCTTCGAAGTTGGAATGCGTCAAGGTAGGGTAACTTTGCCCTGTAAATCCTTACCGGGAGTCCGTGCGCCTAACAGGTTCCCACGTATTTTCATCCTCCGCACAGCCTTTCCATTTCACAAAATACCCAAACTCTTTCGTCACTTTATTCCTTCCTTAAACCTTTCGCATGTAGGAAATGATCTCGGTCTTGACAATCCTTTACACCTCCCATTTGGAATCTCCCTCGATTTATTCAGGGCTTCGTGGGGGTTGTTCACGGTTTGGTCTGCTCAAGGCCCGGTAAGGCTCCAACAGCGAAACGTGAAACACAGGATGAATTTTCCTCCGCGACGAGATTTCTAACTTGTATGCCCTGCCTCCTTCTCTTTCCAAGACTTTGAAAGGGCCATACAGTTTTGGACTTCGGTTCTTCGAGGGTCGTGTGCTACGTATGTCTTTCGCATTCAACATTACCAAATCGCCGCCCTCAATGCTGGGTTGTTTCGTCGCTTTTCGGTCATAATATTTCATCATCGATTCCCTTGGATTCTCTAGGGTTTCTTTCTCCAGTCGATCTATGTCCTGCATCCAGTCAGCATACATTGTTGCCCTGGGGTTATGAGCTTCTCTTTCTTTCATCCTTTCCGTCTGTGCATAAAAGACGTAGGTGGCGAAGAATTTGGTCATCTTGTGTGAGTTGGTAGCCGAGTTGTTGAAGGCATGTTCGGCTAACGGGAATAGTTGATACCAGTCGTTTTGATCGTAATTGAGCAATGTTCGTAAGTAACCTTCCTGCACTTGGTTGGTTATCTCCGTTTGTCTGTGAGTTTGAGGGTGGTACACCGTTGACATGCGTCTTTTAACTCCTAGCATTTTGCACAATGATGCCCAAAATTCGCTAGAAAACTTTGCGTCCATATCCGATATAATCTCCGCCCGTAATCCGTGAAGGTTCCAGATATCACGAAGGAAGGTATCGGCAACATCCTTTGCGGTGGCATTTTCGTCGAGGCAGATAAAATTAGCCATCTTGGTGAACCGGTCTACTACTACCATGATCTGGGTCTTCCCCTGCGTTACGGTAGTTGTGTGATGTAGTCCGTCCATATGGAGGACCAGTAGGCATAAGCTACTTCTAAAGGTTGAAGTAATCTGTACTTGGCATGCCGTCGGGATTTACTGGGTTGACATTGGTCGCAGCATCGTACATACTCTCTGATCCATTCTGCAAGTCCTTTCCAGTAGAAATCCCTGGTCACTATTTCAATCCTTTTTTCTTTATTGAGGTTGCTATAATCTACGCATAGCCGTAGACTTCCATCAGGTTTGGGTACGAAGAGGATTGGAGCACAGTAAGGGGATTCTGTGTCGGCTATTTTTCCCTCTGCCAGCATTCTCTTGAGGTATTTATCCAGCTCGTTCTACTGGTGTGCCGACATCCAGTAAATTGGGCCCCAAGGAGGTTCAGCCCCGGCTTTAAGGTTGATGGCGTGGTCGAAGGTTCTCCGAGGTGCCAACAACTTAGCATTTTTCTCTTCAGAAAGCTCCTTATACTGCCAATCTGGTCTTGGCAGCCTCTCCAAGTGTACTTCCCCTTCCTCCTCTCATTCTATCCGTCCCACATAATGCCCTCCCTGGTCCATAGCCACAGTTTCATCCCACTCAAACAAATCCGCCACTGGTTCATCTTCTATATGAGCGTGGCACTTGGCCTCTTCAAAAACCCCTTTACTTGAGTCTCCTATATTTTTGAGGGGGTGTTCGTCATGACACCACTCAAAGGGTATGATTAAATCATATATTCCTGCGTTCGCGATTTCGCAGGATATCATGCTTCGGTGGCCGTTGGCACCGATTTCTAGGAGAATAGGATGCTGGTAGAATATTCCTCTGGTAGGGGCGGTTTCGCCATCAAAGATTGTGATTTTCAACAGTGAATCGCTAGCTTCGGTCAGGATCTTGAGCCGTCGTGCGGTGTTTTGGTTCATGACAAAGATATTTGAACCGGAATCTAAGAGTACGCTTATCACATGTTTTTGTCCTTTTAATTCAATAAATGCCTTTCCTTCTGGGCAGGCGTAATGCCTAGGCTTTTTAACGGGTCGTGAGCTTCCGCTCAGGTCTTGATGAAAGCCCTTCATTATCGCGGTTACAAATGGCGTGGGGGTTTGTTACTGCGCCAGCGCAGTTTTGGCTCTTAAAGCCTCCTCTGACAAACTTCTTATACTAAGGGTCTAATTTTCTTTTTTGATATCGGGCAGCGCACTACTAGTGGTCTTTACCTCCTGCTGCGGAGTTCCCATATCACAGGAGTGGTGGTTCACTAGAGTACCTCACGAGTTCGCGACTATGATGGACGATCCTTTATCGTCGACTTATCCCTCATATGAGATTGTCCCCTGCGACGAGTCCACAGTACCTGCGCCTTCGAGTTTGGTCTCACTCCCAAGACCCCCTCCGACATCATTCGTCAGGCATGAACCTTGTGCACAATAGAGGCGCCACCAGCTTCTATTTGCACGGCTATTTTGCCCCGAGAGAAAGTCTGGTTGCCCTGGATTTCGACTCCCATTCGCCTGTCGTCCATCTCCAGCCCCGTTCTGATGAATGATAGTCTTCCCTTTCCCTTCTAGTCTCGTCGACCGAGTTCATCACTTGTGATTTTTTAAGGCTCCCGTGGTAAGCACAGACTACTCATTTTTGGAAGTAAAATGGCAACTGCTATCCTTTGGTCTTTTAGCCTTCCGGTGGGATATCGTCACCGACCACGCCGCAGGTCTTTCGATTCGAGGCGGCAACCTCACCACCCGACCACCGTCGTTGTCGGTACCTGGATGTCCTTTTTTATAAAATGTCATCATCTTCAAATGCCCAAGCTTGGGGCCTTTCCACGGCTTGTCTCGAGCATTCTGCCTTGCGATCCACGGCCAAAGTGGCTACCTGGGGGCGTCGCTTTGGTGTGAATGCGGACTGTCTCTTGGGCTTCGATGGCCCTCGATATACAGGCGATACCTGTACTGGCTTCCGACAGTATTTCCAAGCGTGGTTTTTCATTCCACACCGCGTGCACTCGTTGTCAGATTTTCCCTTATCGACAACCTTCTGATCGACGGCCTTGTGGGCATCTGCACACCCCCATTGTTTAACCTCCCCTACCAGTGGCACCGACCCTTCCTTTTTCCCCTTTCTTTCCCCAGACTTCTTCTTCTGATAGGCTGCCTTTTCCAGAGCGGTGTATTGCTTCTTTACCCGCTTTGCGGCAACCGTTGTCTTCGAATCCTCTAATTTCCTTTTCTCGCCCCTGGCCGCGCCGGAGGTACCGCCCCATCGATGATCTTTTTTGTCCTTGAAATCTTCTTCCACTCGGGTTACGGTCCTGACTGCTTCATGGGTGGGTCTGAAGCGTCGCAGAGCCTGTTCTGCAAAGACGTGCCAGAAATGATATCCTTCTTGTCTCGTATTACCTATTTCTTGGGTCATTTGTGGTCGGTAGGTTAATGCAAACCGTGCGACTTCGTTCCCATCCATTTGGCTTGTGGCGTATCGAATTCGTTGTGCCTCGTGTTCCCATTGCCAGCTGTTTCGACCAAAATAATCTGTACATGTTAATAGCCACATACTTATATCTTGGTGTTGTTCGTTTCTAAACATGGCAGGGGGTTCAGCTGGGACTCTTGTCCATTGTCCCAAGGCGTTGGCCATAACCTGTGAGAACAGTTTAAACTGTTCGTAGTTCTCAGCGTCTTAGTCATCATCTTCTGGCTGGGGTGCGGGTCTCTCGTCCCGTCTTCCTTTCCTACTCTCATCTGGCTTCCTTCCAAAGGGTGCTCCCTCAGCATCCGGGGCTCCTCCAGAGGGTGGGGCTCCTGCAGCCTCTCCTCCTAGGTGCGGCCGTGGGTTTCTCCCTCCTGCTCCCAAGGCCTCTGGTGTTGGATCCGACGTCTTCCCCTTCCCCTTCACCTGTCCCATTAACTGCTCTACAGGGGCCTTAAGCACCGCGATCTCACCATCTTGGGCATGTCGCGACTCCTGATTTTGACTAAGCTCGTCTTTCATGAGATTAATGCTTATCTGATGGTTCTCGAGTTCCCGTTTATGTTGCTCGTTTATTCGAGCGATCTCCTGGTCCAAGAGTAGGTCTCGGTGCATGGACTGTTCACCCGTTCCGTGCACCACATCATGGAGCTGGGATGTGATAGCCACGTGTCTGGTCTGTCGTTCATCTGTTTGGCCAAATCGCTCAGCGACTGGAGTGGCGAAGCTGTCTTGCACCTTCTGAGACTCCAAGTCCAGAAGTTGAACTTGTGCGTCGATTCGGGTGAGTTCTCGACCGACTATCTGGACCCCTGCTCTTAACTGATTTTTTACGGTTACCAGTTCTTGGGCCATCGATAGTATCTCGGTCGGGTGGGAACTGAAGGCAAGATGCTGTCTATCTGGGCTGAAGGTAAGCTGTGGGGCAAATCGGCCGAGAATCTGTTCTAATCATCAGATTCGAACGGCCATAAGGGACTCGCTGGTAGGTTCTGGGGTTCGGCGACCTGGTCTTGGAGCCTTCCCATATGTGGCTAGGAAACCTAGTTCGACAGGGAATTGAGGTGTCCGGTCTGAGGAATGCGACCGGGCAACGTGGGTGACCGTGGTCACCACACTAGGTGCGGAGGTTCGGGATAGTTCATCTCCTGCTTCTTCTCCGTCGTCTTGGCCTGCTTGCCATTCCATAACCTCCAGAGCTTTGGGGTCAGAAGACATTCTTTTGCCTTTGTCACTGGAAACTTCTCTTTTATTTCCACCCCAAACTATGGGTATCTCAAAACACTGACTGCAGCATTGATTGCTTTCTAGGTAGTACTGGGTGTACCAAATGGAGTTTGATTACTCCGCGGGGGTTTTGTAGGTAATGTTTTCACCATACTGGTATTGGTATAGGGCAGTGAGATCTTCGAGTCTGATAGTGTTTTCTGGGTTGATCCACCAGAAATAAGATTCGTAATAGGGCTCTCGTGTCCCTAATTCGGGTATAGGGGTGAGGACCCCGTCTACTGAGACAGTCTCCAAGGGTCTTGGTTCAAAGGTTTTTCCGGGTTTGAGAGTATGAGGGTCTCTGCCAAAAGTTCGCCTTGGCAAGGATGAGAAGCAACAATATAGCGTCAGGTGGCAGCTTCGGCGTGAGGTATTCCGACAGGTAGGACCTTAATTGATATTTTATCGGAGAACTCGTTAAGAAGACACGAGTAATGTAGACTAGATATAATGATTCACTTTGGCATAGATCGTCGAAGTATTGGTAACGATATAAAAGTGTAGATAACCTATGATATTGTTTGGATCTCTTCTCCGTGCATGTTGTTTCTAATAGCAGCGAAGATGCTTCGATATTTATATTCCGTGTCTGAGCAATCACGGTATACATGCTAACTCTATACTAATTAAGTATCTTGCCCGCAACTCTGCAAACTTCACCTGAGTGTGACCACTCGTAGACCCTGAAAACTCTCTACCACACCCTTTGCTCCCATGGCCAACTTATCGGTCTGCGCTTCTGTTATTCCTAATGGTGTGGAGACCATGTCAGGTGTCAGCTCATCCGCTTATCTGTTGACAACGATGGTTACGAATTATCTTCCCCTCGTGTTTGTCGAGGGTAGTCTAACTCGCCGAACAGAAGAAGGCCAATCTTCTTTGGTTGGTTCCGTCGAGAATTCAACCTGCCACTGCATGTTGTATTCTGGTCTTCCGGCATTACATGACTTGTCCTCGGGATCGTACCTATACGCTTTTTCCCTCGGCCTCCCTGTTTTACAAACTTGTCCTCTGTGGATGCACCCAATCCACTTACTGGGCATAGTTACCTCCTTCAGACTCTCCACCTCTTTGTAGGTACGAGGGGACTAACTTTCCTGTAAAACGTCCCGTTACCTTCAACCCACTATTCCGCCCTTCAATCTTCAAGTGTCTGTAACCTTATGCACCGTTGTCCGATTCACCTTCTCCCACCTGCATAAGGTGTCCGAACGTCTGCCCTCATATACCGTCCGAACAGGATCCGGTCAGACGAACGGCCGCGACATATATGTTGTTACAAATGTGTTCCATCGATAGTTGTCTTTGGTGTTGGGACGCAACTACCCAGGCGGCGAGTGATGACACGCCGTCCCAACGCCGGGGCTGGAAGCGGCTGTTATCTTTTTCCTTTGAAGTTCGTGCGTGTCAAGGTAGGGTAACCTTAGCCTCTAATTCCTTTCGGGGAGTCCGTGCGCCGAACACCTTCTTAGCCTTATAATCCGCCTTTTCTTTAGCCAAGTAGTCCTTTTTTACTAGTTTTGCTGTCATTGGCGGCTTCGAATCCTCGCACTTCCTTTTCTGGGACTTTGTCGCGCAGGAGGGACCGCCCCCTCGAACACCTTGCGGTTCTTTGAAGTCTTCTTCTGGTCGGGTAACACTCCTGACTGCTTCCAACCATTCCCTATCCTCGACATATTTTCTTAATGAGAGTCATCGTAATGCGTGCTGGCGAATTTCGTCTTCAATCATTTCCCTCCAGGCTATCCTGGTGCCTCTGGCATGGATGTTGAGATTTTCCATTTCCAGCAGGAATTTAGCGATATCCCCGCGGTATTTGACAAAAGTCATTTCTCTTAGGAATTTTTCTGCTTCGTGGGTATGGCTGAAGCATTGCAGAGCTTGTTCTACAAACACAAGCCAGAACTCGTATCATGCTTGGTTGGTGTAACATAATTCTCCTGTCATTTGTCGCTGGTAGGTCAGCGTGAATGGTGCAACTTCCTTCGCTTCTATTCCGCTGATGGCGTATCAGATTAGTTGCGCCTTGTCTTCCCAAACCGAACTGTTTCAGCCAAAATAATCTATGCATGTTAATAGCCACATGCCTACATCTTGGTGATGTTCGTTCCTGAACCCTGCAGGGTGTCCCAGTTGAACTCTTGTTTGACGTCCCATCTCAGCGGCCGTCATTCGCGATAGTTACATGAACTGTTCGTCGTCTTCAACCTCGTGGTCATCCTCTTGCAGACATGCGGGTCTCTCGTCCATGTTCCATTCCTGCTCGCATCTGACTTCCTCCCAGACCCGTCTCCCTGATCATCTGGATCGCCTCCTCCCCTGATTGCTCCTGCTATCCCACGTCGTGGTTGTCATGGTGGGTTCCTGCCACCTGCCCCTGATGCCTCGGGCGTCGGATCTGATGCCTTCCCCTTACCCTTCACCTGCCCTATCAATTGGGCTACAAGAGCCTTAAGCTCAGAGATCTCACCCTCTCGGGCCTGTTGATACTGTTGGTGTTGCTGAAGCTCCAGTCTCATGAGGTTAATTCTTACCTCATGATTTTTGACTTCCCGTTTCTGTTGCTCATTGATCTGAGCCATCTCTTGGTCCAAGACTAGATCCCAATGCATGGACTGTTTGTCAGTCCCTTGCACTGCTCTGTGGAGCTGGGATGTGACAGCCTCATGTCTGGCCTGTCTCTCATCGGTTTCCCCTGGTTTTCAGTGACTTGGATAGTGAAACTTTCTTGGACCTCATGTGATTCTAAAGCCACAAGGGGTACTTGATCATCTATTCATGCGCGCTCTCGACCAACAATCTGGGCCCCAGACTTCAACGGTATTTTGACTGCTAAAAGTTCCTGAGGCATTAATAGGATGTCTGTTGGTAGGGAATTCAAACCAAGATGTTGCCATGTTGACTTTCCGTGAGCTTTGGATCGAATCGACGTAGGATTGGGTCTAGGTTCTAGATCAGATTTCGCATGATGGGATCGGAGGTGGGTTCGCGTGTTCACCGGCCCTTCTCCCGTCTTTGATCTCTCGGTAGTAAGCCTAACGCCGGCCTTTGGGTGCGTGGATCTTGGTCGGATGAATGTGACCTGACCAGCTAGGTGTGGGTTGTTTCCACGGTCGGCGCACAGGTTCCGGAATACTCGTCACCTTCCTGGTTCCATTCCATGGCCTCCGGCGCCTTGGGGTTAGAAGTGATCTTTTCGACCACTTAATGGGAAATATATCTTCTGTTTCATCCAAACACACTTGCGGTATCTCAAAGGCTGGGCATGAGCGTCTTGCGTCGCAATAATACCCGACGTACCAGACCTGACTTATGTCCTCCTCAGGTTCGTAGTATACAAAGTCTTCAGCTTCCCAGTTCCGATACAAGGCTGATTGGCCTTTAGTCGTATTAATGTTGTCTGGGTTTGTCCAGAACCCGTAGGTTTTGTGGTAGGATTCTGCAGTCCCTAATTCACTTATCTCGGTAGAGCTGAGGACTTGGTGTATTGAGGTAGTCCTTAATGGTCTTGGTTCGAAAAGGGTTTCCGGTTTCAGAGTATTAGTGTCTTGGTGAAACATTCATCTCCGTCACGATAAGATGTATCAATATACTGTTAAGTGGTAGCTTCGGCATGAGGTATTCCGACAGCTATGACCAGGCTCGTCGTGTATCGGAGAACTCGTTAAGAAGAGACGAATAATGTAAGCTAGATACAGCAGAGGAACTTTGGCCTACATGGTCAAAGTATTGGTAGCGAGCAAGTAAATCATATTATATTGATGAGATCTCTTCTCTGGGCTTGTTGTGTCTAATAGCAGCGAAGATGCTTCGATATTTATATTCCGCGTCTGAGCAATATCCGTATACATGGTATCTCTAGACTAACAAAGTATCTTGCTAAGCTTTCTGCGAACAGTTTCCATGTGCGAACATTGGGCCCTGAAAACTTCCTACCACACCTTCTTGCTCCAATGGTCAACTTATGGGTCTGGGCTCCTGTTATTCCCGAGGGTGTGGAGACTCCATCAGGTGTCAGCTCATCCGTTCATCGTTTGACAGCAATGATTACGAATTATCTTGCCCTCATGCTTTAAGTAGGTAGTCTAACTTGCCAGACAGAAGATGGCCATTCTTCTTTGATTGGCTCGGTAAAGAATTTGTCCTGCCACCGCATGCCAAATCCTTGTCTTCTGGCATTACCTGACTTGTCCGCAGGATCGCAGCTATGGGATTTTTCACTCGGACTCCATCCTTTGCCAACCCGTCCTTTCTGGATTCACCCGATCCAGTTGTTGGGCATTGTGATCTCCTTCGTATCTAGCGGAGAGTATCTGCAGCTTCTTGGGGTAGAGGATCGAGAGGGCGAGGCTGGTGAAGAGCTCCTCACAGTTGGCGGGGAGGAAGGAGAGTGGCAGGGAGTGGATTACCATCTGGATCTCATTGGGGGCGGGGTGGAAGGGCACCCAGGGAGAGTCACTCACGGGGAAGGAACAGTTGAGTTGGGTTCTGAAGGCGTCGATGTAAGGTGTGAAGGCAGCTGGCGGGGTAGTATGGTGGGAGACAAGAAGGGTGACTGATCCTCTGTCGTTGGCCTTGGGCGTGACAGCAAGGGGGAGGGTACAGTTTGAATCCCTTAGCACGCGGGCAGCGATGTCGGACACAGTAGCAGGTATCAGGAGAGACTCAGGGTGATTAGTGGGAGAGGAACAAGGGGTGTACAACCTTCCTTCACGTGTAGGAAGAGACTTAGGGGCCTGCCGTGCAGGGCTGGAGTTACTGGCGGCTGCAACCTTTGAGGCTTTGGCCTGGTCCTGCTTCATCTTTCCTTGCCAGGGGGCACTCGATAAGGTAACCTGGGCGTACAAGGGTTGGGGCTTGGGGAAGTCAGGGTCAGGTGACTAGAGATGAAAGTGGAGGGGTCGGGGTATTTCCCATCGGGGAAAGCGTTGGCCTGCTATGAGTCAGGGAACTTGGCCGCGTAGGAACGGGGGGCTCCGTAAAAAACATGTGTGACAGGGTTGTAACAGGGAATGACGGGGGCAAAGCCTGTGGCTGTTGCCTTGGTGGGCAGGGCACAATCTTAGGTGGTAGCTTCGGCGTGAGGGATTCTGACAGCTAGGACCTGAATCGTTATTATATCGGAGAACTCGATAAGAAGACACAAGTAATGTAGGCTAAATATAAATGTTACATCAGTATAAATAGTCGAAGTATTGTTAACAATAAAAATGTGGAACTTCTTATATTGATAGGATCTCTTCTCCATGCTTGTTGTTCGTAATAGCAGCGAAGATGCTTCGATATTGATATTCCGGGTCTGAGCAATCGTGGTATACATGCCAACTCTATACTAGTCAAGTACTTTGCTCACAATTGTGCCAACCTCACCTGGGTGTGAACACTCGTAGACACTGAAAACTCTCTACCACACCTTTTGCTCCGATGGCCAACTTATCAGTGAGCGCTTTCTTTATTTCTGATGGTGTCGAGGCCACGTCAGGTGTCCGCACATCAGTTTATCCGTTGAGAGGGCTCGTGACGAATTATCTTCCCCTGTAGTTCGCAGTGGTGCTCTAACGCACTGGACAGAAAATGGCCAGTCTTCTTTGGTTGGTTCAGGCAAGAATTCAGCCTGCAACCGCATGTCGTTGTGTGATCTTAGGGCATTACACGACTTTTCCTCGGGACAGTACCGGTGGGCACTTTCCCTCGGACTCCATCTGTTACCAACCTGGCCTTTTTGGATGCACCCGATCAACTTACTGGTCACAGTTACCTCCTGTATACTCTACAAGTCTTCGTGGGTACAAGGGGACTAACTTTCGTGCAAAGCGTCCCATTACCTTCAAGCCACTCGTCCAAATGTCTGTCTTCACATGTCTGTAACCTTATGCCCTGTTGGCCGAACCCCCTCCCTCCACCTGCATAAGGTGCCCGGAGGACCCCCCTCATATAGTCTGTGAGCGTGATCCGGTCAGACAGACGGCTGCCACGTATACGGTATTATTGGATGTGTTTTGATGATAGTAGACTTTGGTGTTGGGACCCAACTACTCCTCCGGTCACTGATGACGCGCCGTCCCAACACCGGGGCTGGAGGGGGGTCTTATCTTTTCCCCTCGAAGTTGGTACATGTCAAGGTCGGGTAGCTCTGCTCTGTCAATCCTTGCGGGGCGTCCGTGCGCCTAATACTTGCTCACCCCTTCCTAGTTATCGTCCCACATACTCTACTGGGTATTATACAATTTATCTTCCGTCTCAAGCTCCACATATTATGGGTAAAAACCACCGGTGTTTACTTGTCCGAGTCCACCGATGGAAAACCTGTCTTATGTGACTCGACCTCTTGCAGGCCCGCCATCTCCGAGTTTTCTCTATGAAACCTTTCCACCTCTTCCTGCCCGTTCTTCATACCTTCGCGTGCCTTCCAAGTATTTTCATCTTGCCCCCAGCGTTGCCATTAGACAAAATACCAAAGCTCTTTCATCCGCTTAGTCCTTCCTTAAACCTTTTGGGTATAAGAAATAATCTCCCTTTGTCCGATTCTTGCTACCTTCTAGGCGAGGTCTCCATCCATGTCTTCGGCATCTCGTGGGTGTTGTTCGCAACTTGGTCGGTTCGAGGCTCCATAGGGTTCCGCCAGCGAAACATGGCATACGGCATGAATTTTTCACAGTCGCCATATTTCCAACTTAAATGCCCGACTTCCTTTCTTGAGTAAGACTTTGAAGGTGTCATAAATTTTTGGACTCAGCTTCTTTGAGGGTAGTTGTTAGGCGGACGGACTCCCCGAGAGGATTTACAAGGCAAAGTTACCCTACCTTGACGCACATGAACTTCGAAGGAAAAAGATAACACCCGCCTCCAGCCCCGGCGTTGGGACGCCGGGTCATCACTGGCCGCCTGTGTAGTTGCGTCCCAACACCAATGACAACTATCAATGGAACACATCTTATAACACCGTATACGTCGCGGCCGTCCGACGGACCGGATCCTGTTCGCAGGATATATTAGGGGAGACCTTCGGACCCCTTAAGCAAGTGGAGGCAGGTGAATTGGCCGAGGGTGCATAAGGTTACAGACACTTGAGGATAGACAGTCGGAAGGGTGGGTCGCAGGTAACGGGACGTTTCGCACAAAGGTTAGTCACCTCGTAACTACAAAGTGGTATGGAGTATGAAGGAGGTAATTATGCCCAGTAAGTGGATCGGGTGCATCCACAGAAGACAAGTTGGTAAAACATGGAGTCCGAGGGAAGAAGCCCATAGGTACGATCCCAAGAGCAAGTTGTGTAATGCCCGAAGACCAGAATACGACATGCAGTCGCATGTCGAATTCTCAATGGAACCAACCAACCAAGAATGGCCATCTTCAGTCCAGCGAGTTAGACTACCCCCGATGAACACGGGGGCAAGATAATTCGTAACCATTGTTGTGAACGGATAAACGGATGAGCTGACACCTGACGTGGTCTCCACACCATCAGGTATGACAGAAGCGCAGACCGATAAGTTGGCCATGGGACCAAAAGGTGTGGAAGAGAGTTTTCAGGGTCTACGAGTGTTCGCACTCAGGTGAAGTTCGCAGAAGTTGCGGGCAAGGTACTTAGTTAGTACCGAGTTAGCATGTATACAGCGATTGCTCAGACGCGGAATATAAATATCAAAGCATCTTCGCTGCTATTAGACACAACAAGCACGGAGAAGAGATCTTATCAATATAAGAAGTTTTTATCTTATCATTACAAATACTTCGACGATGTATCCCGAAGTATACTATAGCCTACATTGCTCGCTTGTTCCTAGCGAGTTCTCCGATATAAATCGATTCAGGTCCTGGCTCTCGGAATACCTCACGCCGAAGCTACCATCTAACAGTAGTTTGGTGCCTATCTTCTTCGCATTAAACATTACCCATTCGCCGACCTCGATGCTAGGTTCTTCTGTGGCGTTCCAGTCCTAATATTTCTTCCTCGATTCCCATGTGTTTTGCAAAGTTTGTTTCGCCTGTCGCTATATGTCATACATCCAGTGAGCATACATTGTTGCCCTGGGGTTGTGAGGTTCTCCCCCTTTCATCCACTCTGTTTGTGGGTGAAAGTTGTTTTTTGCGAAGAATGGGGTCCTCTAGTCTGAGTTGGTTGCAGAGTTATTGTAGCCATGTTCGGCTAACGGCAATAGTTGGGACCAGTCGTTCTGATCATAGTTGACAAACGTCCTAAGTAACCTTGCAGCACTTGGTTCGTTCTTTAAGTTTGTCGGTCAGTTTGAGGGTGTTACGCTGTTGACATACATAGTTTGCCTGCAAGCATTTTGCACAATGATTCCCAAAATTCGCCAGAAAGGTTCCCGTCTATATCCGATATAACCTAAGTTGGTGCAGTTTCCAGACTTCTCGAAGGAAGGTATCCCAAGGTGTTTTGCAGTTGCATTTTCGGTGAGGCCGATATAGTGAGTCATTTTTGTGAACTGGTCTACTACTACAATTGTCTGGGGCTTACCCTGAGATTCTGGTAACTGGGTGACGAAGTCCGTAGATATGGAGGTCCAGGCAGCATAGTGTACTTCTAAAGGCTGAAGTAATCGATACTTAGCAAGCCGCGGGGATTTACTATTTTGACATTCGTCGCCAGATCGTACATAGTCTCTGGTCCAATGTCCAAGTCCTTTCCGGCAGAAATCCCTTCTTACTATCTCAATCGCTTTTTTCCTGTCCCAAATGTCCCACTACTAACGAGTGGTGACAGCCTTGGGCTATCTCGGTCAGAAGTGATTCGGCTTCGGGGAAGTACCATCGATTCTCGTAGTAGTAACCTCTCCTTTTCTATCGATTCATCCGGTATCTTTTTTCCACTTTCACTTAACCTGACCAGTTCACTGCCTCGTTCCTGCCACTTCTCATCTTCCCTTCAAGCCACTCTAATTTTGTCCAGAATGAATCGTTCATTGTTCGTGTCAGGGCTGCATTGACGTGAGCGGTTGATAACATTTCTCTTTCTTTCATTAACCGCGGGTGTTCGCCAATATCAGCGGGGCTAAAGAATTCGTTGTCGCTTCAGTTTGAATGAAGAAAACCTATTCTGCTTCCCTCTTCTGTGGCCATGATGGATCGCTTGGGGTTTAGATGACTGGACCCGAAACCCATGTTTCCTCGCTCGGTTATTCTTAGATTCTTTACTTCCATGGCGTCAGCGTTGTCAATGCTCTATATTGTGAGTTGCGCTATCGGATCCCCTGCTTTAAACAAACAGTCCAACTCACCATGATTTCGAAGTATGACCTTGACCTCGCTGGTGTAATCCGCATCTATTACACCACCGCCCACTGCTATTCCCATCTTGCTAGTCATACTACTTCTTGCAGCTAGCCTTCTATAGGTTCCTTCCGGCAATCCTATCGCAATACCCATTTCTACCATTGTCTGTCCTTTTGCTGGTACAATACCGTCCGTCAGGACATAGATGTCATGACAGGCCAGGAACCTTGATCATTTTGTCGGGATTATAGCCCTGTCCGAAAATTTTATTATCCCGTGGCTTGTGGATTCGTGTTTTTCTGGGGTCAGGGCTGTCTCCGCACTTGGTTTTTGAGGAATTACTGAAATTTGTAACTGTGCAGATTTCAAAATTGACTGTTGGCTGTGACGGGCTCCCTCCTCAGGGTGGTACTTAGGCCGTCGACTTAACGGGTCCGGTTTCCGGCCCTTACTTCCCTGTCAATATACTATTGTGAAGTGGGAGTTTGTCAACTCCTGTGCCTACCGAATTTGTCGTTTGTTTCACACTTTTTTGATTAAGAAGGACTGTACATTTTGGTAATCGGTATATACCGTCACGGGCTCTTCTTCTCCCCAGAGATATCTTTTCCCTTCCTTGAACACTTCCATTATTCCGAGTAGTTCTTTGTCATGTATCTCGTAATTTCTTTCCGCCTGGTTTAATTTTCGGGAATGGAATGCCTCAGGGTGAAGCCGTCCGCCTTTGTATTGGGACAGTACACATCCGAGCGCAAAGTCGCTCGCGTCAGTCTTGACTACAGTTCTTCTTCCTGGGTTGAAATGCGATAAAATTGCTGCCCTTGTAAACCTTCTCTTCAACTCCTCAAACGCCTCATCCTGCTCTTTTCCTCAGTGAAAATCCTTTGGGCTCCCTTTTAATGCCTCAGTTATTGGCTTGCAAACATTTGGCAAATTTTTGATGAATTGTCGATAAAAGTTCGCGAATCCAATGAAGATTTGAACTACTTTAACCGACCTTGGAGGTTCCCAATTTTGGATCCTTGTCACTTTTCTATCACTCATGGTGACGCTGCTTGTTCTAAAAATGTATCCCAGGAATTCAACTTGTTCCTGGTGGAATACTGACTTCTTCAACGAGACTGCCAAGTCGCGTGACTCGAGCCGGTCAAGCACTTTTTGGACTGGTTTGATATTGTCGTCCATATTTTCGGAGTGTATCAGGATATCCTCTGGGTAGACGACTACGCCGTGGTCCAAGAATTCGCTTAGCATTTTGTTGATTATTGTCTGGAACGTTGCGGGAGCGTTAACCAACCCGCAAGGCATGACTTTATATTCGTACTGTCCGTATCTTGTACGAAAAGCTGTTTTATGTTTATCGCCTTGCCTCATTCGAATAAGATGATATCCATCTTTTAGGTTGAGCTTCGTAAATACTTTTGCACCTGCAATGCGGTCTAGGAGTTCATCAATTAGTGGTAGTGGGTACTTGTTAAGGATTGTCAGCTTGTTGAGGTTTCTGTAGTCTACGCAAAATCGTAGACTTCCATCCGGTTTCTGAACGAAGAGGATGGGAGGTCCGTAAGGGGATTAGCAGTCTGCTATTTTGCCCTCGGCAAGCATTTTCTTGAGGTAGTTATCCAGTTCGTTTAACACGTGTGCCGCCATCGGGAAAATCGGACCCCAAGGGGGTTCAGGTCCTTCTTTAAGGTTCATCGCGTGTTCGAAAGTTCTCCGAGGTGCCAACATCCTAGCATTTTTCTTTTCAAAAAGCTCGTTATACTGCCACGACGGATTTGGCAGGTTCTCCAGTTGTACTCTCTCTTACTCTTCTAGTTCAATCCTTCCTACGTACTGTGCTTCTTCATCGTAAGCCACAGTTTCATCCCACTCAAACAAATCCGCCACTGCTTCATGTTCTATATGAGCCTGGCATTTCATCTCTTCAAAGAACCATTTGATTGGGTCTGCGATATTCTTCAGGGGGTGTTCGTCCTGCGACGAGCCGAACAGGATGAGGAAATAATATTTGCCTGCGTTCGCAATTTCGCAGTATATCATGCTCCAGTGACCGTTGGCACAGATTTCCAATAATTTAGGATGGGTATAGAATATTCCTCTGGTAGGCACGGTTTCGCCATCCACACTGGTGATATTTAACGGTGAATCCATAGCTTCAGTCAGGATGTCTAGCCATTGTGCGGTATCCTGGTTCATGAGAAAGATGTTTGAACCAGGTTCTAACAGAATGTGTATCGCGTGTTTTCGCCCTTTTATCTCGATAAAGGCCTTCCCTTCAGGGCAGGCGTAATGTTTAGGTTTTTTAATGGGTCTTGTGCATTAGCTCCGGTTTTGATGAAATCTTTTCATCCTGGCGGTTTCATGTAACGTGGGGGTTTGTTGCCCACCTGGGCAGTTTCGTCTCCTAAAGCCTCCTCAGACAAACCTTTACCATATGTGTCTTATTTTTGAATATCGGGCAGCCCACTACAAGGGGTCTTTACCTGCTGCCGAGGAGTTCCCATATTACAGGAGTGGTGGTTGACTTGAGTACCCGTCGAGTTTCTTGACTAGGGTGTGCCGCCCTGTATTGTCAACTTGGCCCTCATGTGTGGCTCTCCCCTGCGAGGAGTCCACCGGACCTTCGCTTTCCAGTTTGGCTCTGCTCCCTTAGAGCGGCCTCCTCCGACACCATTCGTCAAAACATGAACCTGGTGCAGCATAGAGGCACCACTGGCTTCTATTTGCCCGGCTGCTGTACCTGCAGAGAAAGTCTGGTTACCCTGGATTTCGACTCCCCTTCCCCTGTCCGGCTACTCAAGTCCTGTTCTGACGTATGGTTGTCTGCTTGTTCCCTCTAGTCTGGTCGACCGTTTTCTTCCCTTGTGGCTTTTTATGGTTCCCGTGGACAGCACAGACTACCCATCTTTGGTCGTAACATGGCAACCCGTATCCTGTTTGGGTTTTTGAGCCTTCCGGGAGGATTCCTTCACAAACTACGCCGCAGGTCGTTCGATTTGAGGCGGCAACCTCACTACCAAATCACTGTGATGTTGGTACCAGGATGACCTTTTACAAAATCTGGTCATACTCAAAACCCCATGCCTGGGGCCTTTGTGCCGCTCATCTTGAGCTTTCTCCCTGACCATCTACGGCCACAGTGGCTACCTGGGGGCGTCACTTTGGTGCGAATGGGGTCTGGTGTTGGGGCTTTGCTGGCCCTGGAGATACAGCTGACACTTGTACCGGCTTTCGACAGTACTTACATGCAGATTTGTCATTGCGCATCGTGTGCATTCGTTGTCAGACTTTATTTTGTCGCCAACCTTTTGATTGACGTCTTAGTTGGCCTCAGTGCACACCCTGTGTTTAACCTCCCCCCCCGGTGCCACCTACCCTTCTTTCTTCAACTTCCTTTCCGCCGCCTTCTTCTACTGATAGTCTCCCTTTTCTTTAGCCGTTTATTGCTTTTCAATACACTTTGTGGTGACTTTCCGCTGCGAATCCTCAAATTTCCTTTTCTGACCCCTGGCCGTGCCGGAGGGATCGCCCCATTGAAGATCTTTTTTGTCCTTGAAATCTTCTTCCCCTCGGGTTACGGTCCTGACTGCTTCCAACCATTCCCCATCGTCGACATATTGTCTATTTGAGAGCTGTCATAATGGGTCTTCGGGAATTTCGTCTTCAATCATCTTTCTCCAGGTTATCCCCGTGACTCTTGCATGGATATTGAGATTTTCCATTTCCGTCAAGAACTTAGCGACATCACCACGATAGTTCACAGATCCTATTTCTCTTAGGGATTTTTCCACTTCATGGGTGGGACCGAAGCGTCTCAGAGCTTGTTCTGCAAAATCGTGCCAGAACTCGTATCCTGCTTGTCTGGTGTAACCTAACTCTCCGGTCATTTGTCGCCGGTAGGTTAACGCAAACAGTGCGACTTCCTTCAATTCCATAGGGCTTATGGTGTATGGGATTTGTTGTGCCTTGTTTTCCCACTGTCAACCGTTTCGAGCAAAATAATCTGTGCTTATCAGTAGCCACATGCGTAGATCTTCGCATTTTTCATTTCTGAACAGGGTAGAGGGTTCCGCTGGGACTCTTGTTCGTTGTCCCAAAGGGTTCGCCACAACTCGGGAGAACAAATTAAACTGTTTGTCGTTCTCGCCATCATAGTCGTTCTCGGGCTGGGGTGCGGGTCTCTCGTCCCGTTTTCCTTTCCCTCTCTCATTGGGTGTCTTTCTAGATCCTTCTCCTTTAGCATCGGAGTGTCCCCCTCCCCCTCCACCTGGAGCCCCTGCCCCCTTTCTTCCTGGTGGCGGCGGTGGGTTCCCGCCTCCTGGTCGCGAGGCTTCTGGTGTCGGGTCTGACGCCGTGCCTTTTCCTTTGACCTGTCGCATCCAGGTCTGCACCATGGCCTTTAGCTCCGAGATCTGACCATATGGTGCCTCCTGCGCTTCCTGCTACTGTAACATCTCCTGCTTCATGAGATTAGGACTTATCTCATGACTTTCTAGATCCCGCTTGTGCTGCTCGTTCAACAGGACGATTTCTCGGTCTAGGAGTAGGTCCCGGTGCATGGACTGAGTCTCCGTTCCTTGCACTATCTCGTCGGGCTGGGATGTGACAGCCACGTGCCTGGCTTGTCTCTCATCGGTCTCTCCCAGCCTCTCAGCTAGTGTGAAAGCGCAGCTTGCCTGGAGCTTCTGGGATTCTTGGTCTAGAATCCGTACTTGATCGTCAATTTGGTCAAGTTCCTAACCGACAATTTGGGCACCAGACTTGAACTGTGATTTGACCTTTTGCAGTTCCTGGGCGATGAGTAGCACTTCGGTTAGTAGGGAGCTGAAAGACAGATGCCATGCATTTCTGCTTTCGTTGAGATGTGGATTGACTCGTCCTAGAATTCTGGCCAAGGGTTCTATCCGACTTGTCATAACGGGATAGCGTGTTGGAGCAGGACTCTACGAACCGCTACACCGTGTGCTTCATTGGTCGACTAAGAAGCCTATCGAGAGGCTTGGGGACTGTGGCGCGGGACTACCAGAGTGCGACCGGGCCAATTGTGTACTGTCGGTTTCCACACACTGTGCTGTGTCTTCGGACAATTCACCTTGTCCACCTCCTTCGTCTCTTGGCACTCCATCACCTCAGGCACTTGGCGGTAAGACGCCATCCTGTCGACTTTATTCTAGGAAACTTCTCTTTTGTTTCCTCCCTAGACTACTGGTATCTCGAAATAATGACTCGAGTTTCCTTTTGTCACTGGGTACTTGGTGTACCAAATGGAGTTTGATTGCTGCGCGGGGGTTTGGTAGGTAAAGTCTTCGCCGTATTGGGATTGGTATATTGCGGCCATGGCGTCGATTGTGACGATGTTTGCTGGGTTTATCCACCAGATGTAGGATTCGTGGTAAGGATCTAGAGTCTGTGTTTCCGGAATATCTGTAGGGTTGAGGACTTGCTCTATTGAGGTAGTCCTCAAGGGTCTTGGTTCGAAAGGTTTTTGGGGTTTGGGAGTATAAGGGTCTCTGCCCAATATTCATTTCTGTGACAATAAGAAATATCAATATGCTGGTAGGTGGTAGGTTGGGAATGAGGTATTCGGACAGCTAGGACGTGAATGGTGATTAGATCGGAGAACTCTTTACGAAGTGACCAGCAATGTAGGCTAGATATAATGGTTACTTCGGTACAGTGATAGGTGGTAGCTTCGGCATGAGGTATTCCGACGGCTAGGACCTGAATCGATTTATATCGGAGAACTCGCTTAGAAGACGTGAGCAATGTAGGCAAGATATAATGGTATACTTCGGGATAGATAATCAAAGTATTTGTAACGATAAGGTAAAAACTTCTGATATTGATAAGATCTCTTCTCCGTGCTTGTTGTGTCTAATAGCAGCGAAGATGCTTTGATATTGATATTCCGCATCTGAGCAATCGTGGTATACAGGCTAACTCTATACTAACTAAGTCCCTTGCCCGCAACTCTGCGAACTTCACCTGAGTGCGAACACTCGTAGACCCTGAAAACTCACTTCCACACCTTTTGCTCCCATGGCCAACTTATCGGTCGGCGCTTCTGTTATCCCTAATGGTGTGGAGAACACGTCAGGTGTCAGCTCAACCGTTTATCCGTTGACAACAATGGTTACGAATTATCTTGCCCCCGTGCTCATCGGGGGTAGTCTAACTCGCTGGACCGAAGATGGCAATTCTTTGTTGGTTCGTTCCGTTGAGAATTCGCCATGCAACTGCATGTCGTATTCTGGTCTTCCAGTATTACACGACTTGTCCTCGGGATCGTACCCATGGGCTTCTTCCCTCGGACTCCATGTTTTACCAATTTGTCCTCTGTGGTTGCACCCGATCCACTTACTGGGCATAGTTACCTTCTTCATACACTATACAACTTTGTAAGTACGAGGGGACTCACCTTTGTGCGAAACGACCCGTTACCTGCGACCCACCCTTCCGACTGTCAGTCTTCAAGTGTCTGTAACCTTATGCACCGTCGTCCAATTCACCTGCCTCAACCCTCATAAGGTATCCGAAGGTCTCCCCACATATACCCTGCGAACGGGATCCGGTCAGACGGGCGGCCGCGACGTATCCGGTGTTATAAGATGTGTTCCATTGTAAGTGGTCTTTGGTGTAGGGATGCTACTACCCACGCGGCCAGTGATGACACGCCGTCCCAACGCCGGGGCTGGAGGGGGGTGTTATCTTTTTCCTTTCGAAGTTGGTGTGCATCAAGGTAGGGTAACCTTGCCCTGTAAATCCTCACGGGGAGTCCGTGCCCCTAACACGAGCTCCCCTCTTCGAACTGTGCGTCCCGAATACTCTATGTCTATTATACAATCTATCTTCCATCTCGAGCTCCGCATAGTAGGGGTAAAAACTACCAGCATTTACTTGTCCACCGATGGAAAACCTTTCTTATGTTACTCGACCTGTCTCGGGCCCGGCATCTCCCGGTTCTCTCAATGAAACCTTTCCACCTGTTGTTGCACCTTCTTCATACCTTCGCGTGGTTCCCAAGTATTTTCATCCTCCGCGCAGCCCGTCCATTTGACAAAATACCGAAGCTCTTTCATCGGTTTATTCCTTCCTTGAACCTTTCGCGTGTATGATATGATCTCACTCTTGATGATCTTTTCTACCTCCTATTCTAAATCTCCCACGATGTCTTCGGAATCTCGTGGGGGTTGCTCGCGATTCGGTCAGTTCAAGGCTCGGTAGTGTTCCACTAGCGAAACCTGAAACACTTGATGAATTTTCCACTGTGGCGATATTTCTAACTTGTATGCCCGACTTCCTTTCTTCTCTAAGACCTTGAATGGGCCATACAGCTTAGGACTCAGCTTCTTTGATGGGCGTTTGGTACGTATGTTCTTCGCATTCAACATCCCCAAGTTGCCGACCTCGATGCTGGGCTGTTCCGTCCCTTTTCGGTCATAATATGTCATCATCGATTCCCGTGTATTCTCTAAGGTTTGTTTCGCCTATTGATGTATGTCTTGCATCCAGTGAGCATACATTGTCGCCCCAGGGTTATGAGCTTCTGTTTCTTTCATCCACTCCATTTGTCGGTGAAAACCTTAGTTGGCGAAGAATGGGCTCATTTTATGTGCACTGGTTGCTGAGTTGTTGTAGGCGTGTTCGGCTAACGGCAATAGTTGGTCCCAGTCGTCCTGATTGTAGTTGACAAATGTCCGTAAGTAACCTTCCAGCACTTGGTTGGTTCTTTCAGTTTATCAGTCAGTCTGAGGGTGATACGCCGTTGACATGCGCCGTTTAACTCCTAGCATGGTGCAGACTCATTGCCAGAATTCGGCGGAAAACTTCCCGTCCATTTCCGATATAATTTCGGTCGGTAGTCCGTGAAGTTTCCAAACTTCCCGATGGAAGGTATCAGCAACGTCCTTTGCGGTCGCATTTTCCTGGAGGCCGAAGAAATGAGCCCTCATGGTGAACCCGTCTACTACTACCATGATCTGGGTCTTACCCTGCGATTCCGGGAGTTCGGTGATGAAGTCGGTCGATATGGAGGACCATGCGGTATAGGGTACTTCTAAAGGTTGAAGTAACCCGGACTTAGCATGCCGCGGAAACTTACTGTCTTGACATTCGTCGCAGGATGGTACATAATCTCTGATCCAATCTGCCAGTCCTTTCCTGTCAAAGTCCCTTGTTACTATCTCAATCGTCTTTTCCTGTCCGAAAGTGCTCCGCTACTAATGAGTCGTCACAGCCTTGGGCTATCTCGGTTTGAAGGGCTTCATTCTCGGGGATCTACAAACCATTTTAGTAATATAGTAAGGCGTCCTTTTCTATCCATTCGTCCGGGATCTTTGTTCCCCCTTCTCTTAACGTAACCAGTTCACGGCCTCGGTTCTGCCACGTGTCGCCCTCCTTTCCCGCCATCCTAATCTTGTCTAGAAATGCATCCTTCATGGTTCGCGTCAGGGCTGCACTGACCTGAGCGCTTGATGGCGTTTCTCTTTCTCTCGCCAACCGAGGGTGCTAGCCGATATCCGTCCCGCCAAAGCATTCGTTATTGTCTGGGTCTGCTTGAAGGAAACATATTTTGACTCCTTCTTCTTTGCCTGTAATCGATCATTTGGGGTTTAGATCACTTGACCCCAAACACGATTTCCCTCGCTCGGTTGTCACTAGATCGTCAACCTCCATGGCGTCGGAGTTGGCAACCTTTTCTATTATGAGTTGCCCTATCCGATCTCCTGCTTTGAATACGCTGTCTGCCTCGCCATGATTACGAAGTATGACTTTCACTTCTCCGGTATAATTTTCGTCTATTACACCACCGCCCACTGCTATTCCCACCTTCCTAGCCATAGCACTTCTTGCGGCTAGCCTTCCATAGGTCCCTTCCGGCAGTCCTATCGCAATACCTGTCTCAACAATTATCTGTCCGTGTACCGGTACCAGTCAGTCTGTCAGGGCATAGATGTCATGACCAGCCGCAAACCTTGATCCTTTTGTTAGGACTATTGCCTTGTCTAAAAGTCTCATTATTCGTAGGTATGTTGGTTCGTGTTTTTCAGGGGTGAGGGCTGTCTCCGCGCTTCGTTTCTGATGAATTATCCAGATTTGAAAATGTTTGCTTTTCAAAATCGACTGGTCGCTATGACGAGCTCCCTCCTCATGACGGTACTCCCGCCGGCTGCTTAACGCGTCGGGTTTCCCGCCCCTGCTTCCTGGTCGATAGACTATTTTGAAGTTATAATTCGTCAACTCCTGGGCCCATCGAATTTGCCGCTGGTTCCAGACGTTTTTGGTCAAAACGGACTCTCGATTTTGGTGGTCGGTATATATCGTCACGGGCTCTTCCTCTCCACAGAGGTATCTCTTCCATTCTTTAAACGCCTCCATTATTGCGAGTAATTCCTTGTCATGTATCTCGTAATTTCTTTCAGCGCTGTTTAGTTTTTGAGAATGGAAAGCCACTGGGTGAAGTCGTCTGCCCTGGTACTGAGATAGTACGCATCCAAGCGCAAAGTCGCTTGCGTCTGTCTCGCCCACTGTTCTTCTCCCTGGGTAAAAATGCGATAAAATTGATGCCGTTGTAAACCTGTTTTTCAACTCTTCAAACGCCTCTTCCTGCTCTCTTCCCCAGGGAAAAACCTTTGGGTTTCCTTTCAACGTCACGGTTATTGGCTTGATTACTTTTGAGAAATCTTTGATGAATCGTCCGTAAAGGCTTGCAAATCCAATGAAAATTTGTACTTCCTTAACCGATCTCGGATTTGCCCAGTTCTAAACGCTTTCACTTTTCTATCACTCATGGTTACGCCGCTCCTCTTGACAATGTATCCTAGGAATTCGACTTCTTCCTGATGAAATACCGACTTCTTCAACGAGACTGCTAAGTCATGTTGCTCGAGTCGGTCAAGGACTTTCTGGACTAACTTAATATGGTCCTCCATATTTTCGGCGTATATCAGGATATCGTCCAAATAGACGACTACTCCGTGGTCCAAGAATTCCCTCACGATTTTGTTCATCATTGTCTGAAAGGTCACGGGGGCTTTGACAAGCCCGAAAGGCATGACCTTGTATTCGTACTGTCCGTATCGTGTTCGAAAGTGTAACGACCCTATAGATAGGTAGCTACAGTGGACTAAACTCAAGCCCATATGGTATACCAAGAGGTAACCAGATTGAGGACAGACCAGTATACTTAGTCTACTAACGGTAGACATGAGTTGGTACAAGTGTCTACAAAGTGACTTGGTGACATCGAGTTAGACAGGGTAACCTTCAGAGGACATGTTCGCCTACAGTTAAGGAAACATAGTAAACGTTGCAGTGGTCTCCGGGGTAACATGATATGTGGTCGCGCAGTCTCCCGAAGGGAATAATGGCATAATAGGGTGAAGTTACCCTACCTTGGAAACATGATTACCCAACCTTAGGGACCCAGTTAACCTACTAAGGTACCTCGGTTACCCTACCTTCACCGACACAGTCATCTGCGGACTTGGGTGGAAGTTATCCCACCATAGTGGGGCTCTTAGATGTTTATAGAGTCGCTTCGTATGGTACGAAACGGACTACTGACGGAGCAGGAGTGGTCCGAACCTCCTGTAACTTTCAGGTGATATTCCTAACATCCCCCTGCGGCCCCAGCGTTGGTACGGCGCGACAGCACTGTACAGCTGTGTAGTTGTGTGCTTCCTAGTAAAGTGAGATCCATAGGAACGCTCGCACAACACCGTATGAGTTGTGGCCGTCCAACCGACAAGAAGCTGTTCGCAGGATATATAAGGGGTGTGAGGGTGACAGCCTCCTGGGGCGCCACCTCAATAACACCTGGGAACCACCTACGGGCATACTTTGACCTCCGGGTAGTTGTATGGTTAACAGTAGAGGGCTTGGGGCTGACCGTGGAAGCTGCAAGGCTTCCAGGACAACCACCCCAAAGCAAGTCCCAGGCTACCCCGTGAACTGTAGCATTACCATGGGTTATTAGGGGACTCTAGAGGTGTGTGTCTAGTCACGATTTAAGAGGGTCCCGCATGGTTGACTGTGGGTAGCGCCCATGAAGTCAGGCAGCAGGAGATTTCTTATCGTGGGAGCATGCAGTCAGGTTTAGAAGCTTAATATAGCCAAGTACATTTGACGAAGGACAGCGTAGCTTGTATAGACGAAACCACCGCTGGGCCAGTGAGTCCGAATGGATATTATCTCTATGGAGGGCATGTCGGTCGGCCACTGAGATGCTCCCGATAGGAAAGAGTTTTCGCTCATGCAGATGTAGTTGGAGAGACAGCACCGGAAGCGCTTCTTATCTGTGGAGATAGTTAATATCCGAGCGGTCTGACTGCCTCCGAGTGTTAGCTCATTTTGGCAGGTGAGTTGGACAGCCCTGAGCTGAGCGGGGTGCTCACGAAAGGTCAGAATGGTTGACGGGTGTCCTCTGGCTTTACATTATTCTACTTAACTAAAGCGAGAGACACCCTATTCTGATAACCAACGATCCTCGAGAGAACTTATTGAAGGAATCTTTCAGGTTTAACGATATTAAGTTTTACCGCTTGATTCTACTTTGAATTATCTTTATCTTTATTTTGATCGTTAATTCAACTTTGAGTCTTCGGTGCGGTCGCAATCTTAGGATCCGTCTTCCTACAGAGTGCCCCAGTTACAGAAAGGCTGTCTTGTGTTCATTGCCTTTCCTCATTCGAACGAGATGGTATCCATCTTTTAGATCGAGCTTCGTAAATACCTTTGGGCCTGCGACGTGGTCTCGTAGCTCGGGCATGAGTGGTAAGGGGTATTTGTTCAGGATTGTCAGTTTGTTGAGGTTCCTATAATCTACAAATAGCCGTAGACTTCCATCAGGTTTCGGAACGAAGAGGATAGGAGCCCCGTAAGGGGATTCGCTGTCCGCTATTTTTCCCTCTGCCAGCATTTTCTTGAGGTATTTGTCCAGCTCGTTCAACTGGTGTGCCGACATCGGGTAATTTGGGCCCCAAAGGGGTTCATCCCCGTCTTTAAGGTTGATGGCGTGGTCGAAGGTTCTCCGAGGTGCCAACATCTTAGCTTTTTTCTCTTCAAAAAGTTCCTTATACTGCCAATATGGTTTTGGCAGCGTTTCCAACAGTACTCCGCCTTCCTCCTCTCGTTCTATCCATCCCACAGACTGTACTTCCTCGTCATAAGCCCCAGTTTCATCGCAGTCAAACAAATCCGCCACCGCTTCATCTTCTATATGAGCGTGGCACCTTGTTTCTTCAAAGGCCCATTTACTTGGGTCTGCTATAATTTTGAGGGGGTGTTCGTTATGCCACCACCCAAAGGGTATGATTAAATCATATCTTCCTGCGTTCGCAATTTCGCAGGATATCATGCTTCGGTGGGCGTTGGCACCGATTTCTAGGAGAATAGGATGTGTATAGAATATTCCTCCAGGAGGCGCGGTTTCGCCATCGAAGGTTGTGATCTTTACAGGTGAATCCCTAGCTTCTGTCAGGATTTCAGGCCGTCTTGCGGTGTTTTGGTTCATGAGAAAGATATTTGAACCGGAATCTAAGAGTACGCTTATCGCGTGTTTTCGTCCTTTGAATTCAATAAACGCCTTCCCTTCTGGGCAGGCGTAATGCTTAGGTTTTTTAATGGGTCTAGAGCTCTCGCTCGGTTCTTGATAGAATCTTTTCATCGTCGCGGTTACAAGTGGCGTGGGGGTTTGTTACCGCGCCTGCGCAGTTTCGGCTTCTAAATCCTCCTCAGACAAACCTTTTTCAATACGTGTCTTATTTTTGAATATTGGGCAACCCACTACTAGCGGTCTTTACCTCCTGCCGAGGAGTTCCCATATTACAGAAGTGGTGGTTCACAAGAGTACCCCTCGAGTTCACGACTAGGGTGCCTGGCCCTTTATCCTCGACTTAGCCCTCATGTGAGGCTGTCACCTGTGACGAATTCACCGTACCTCCACCTTCGCGTTTGGTCTCACTCCCGAGACCCCCTCGGACACCATGCGACGGGCATGAACCTTGTGCCCAATAGAGGCGCCCCCACCTTCTATTTGCCCGGCTGTTTTACCCGGAGAGAAAGTCAGGTTGCCCTGGATTTCGACCCTCCTTCGCGTGTCGTGCAACTCAAGTTCTGTTCCCACGAATGGTAGTCTTCTCTTTCCCTTTTAGTCTCGTAGACCGCTTGCTTCACTTGTAATTTTTTACGGCTCCCGTGGTGAGCACGGACTACCCATTTTTGGACGTAAAATGGCAACCGCTATCCTTTGGTCTTTTAGCCTTCCTGTGTGATATCGTCACCAACTACGCAGCAGGTCTTTCGATTCGTGGCGGCAACCTCACTACCCGAATACCGTTGTTGTCGGTACCCGGATGACCTTTTATAAAATGTTGTCATCTTCAAACGCCCAAGCTTGGGGCCTTTGAACCGCTCGTCTTGAGCTTTCTCCCTGGCCATCCACGGCCACAGTGGCTACCGGGGGGTGTCGTTTTGGCCTGAATGTGGACTGTCGTTGGGGCTTCGATTGCCCTCGGTATACAGCCGACACTTGTATCGGTTTCCGAGAGTATTTCCAAGCGTGGCTTTTTATTCCGCATCGCGTGCATTCGTTGTCAGATTTCCATTTATTGACAACCTTTTGATCAACACCCTGGTGGGCCTCTGCCCACGCCTTATGTAAAATGTCCCCCGCCTGTGCCACCGACCCTTCTTTCTTCACCTTTCTTTCCTCAGCCTTTTTCTTCTGGTAATCCGCCTTTTCCTTACTGGTGTATTGCTTTTTTTCACCCTTTGCGGGTACCGCTGCCTTCGAATCCTTGAACTTTCGTTTCTTCCGTCGTGTCGCGCCGGAGGGACAGCCCCCTCGAAGATGGTTTCATTCTTTGAAATCTTCTTCTGCTCGGGTTACGGTCCGAACTGCTTCCAATACATCCCCATCGTCGACTTAGTCTTTGTGTGAGCATCATCGTCATGCTTCGACCGCGAGTTCGTCTTCAATCATCTTCCTCCAGGCTATCCTGGTGACTCTTGCATGGATATTTAAATTTTCCATCTCGATCAAGAATTTGGCGTCATCCCCGCGATATTTGACTCATCCCGTCTTTCGTAGCGATTTTTCCGCTTCCTGGGTGGTTCCTACGAGTCGCAGGGCTTGTTCTGCAAAGACGTGCCCGAACTCCTATCCTTCTTGTCTCGTATAAGCTATTTCTCCGGTCATTTGTCGTCGGTAGGTTCACGCAAACGGTGCGACTTGTTTCCCCTCCATTCGGCCTATGGCGTATCGGATTCTTTGTGCCTCGTTCTCCCACTGCCCACTATTTCCACCAAACTAGTCCATGCATGTCAGTAGCCACATGGCTATATCTTGCTGTTTCTCGTTTCTAAACATGGCAGCGGGTTCCGCTGGGACTCTTGTTCGTTGTCCCAAGGCGTTGGCCATGACCCGTGAGAACAAGTTGAACTGTTCGTCATTTTAGCCGTCATACTCTTCTTCTTCAGGCTGGGGTGTGGGACTCTCGTGCCGTCTTGCTTTCCTACTCTCCTCTGGCTTTCTTCCAGATCCTTCTCCCTCATCATCGGGGTCTCCTCCCCCGCCTCCGCCTGCAGCTCCTGTTGCTCCGTGCTGTGGTGCTGGTGTTCTTCCACCACCCGCCCCTGAAGCCTCCGGTGTCGGATCTGACACTTTCCCCTTTCCCTTGACCTGCCCCATCAACTGTTCCACCAGAGTTTTAAGTACCGCGATCTCACCATCTTGGGCTTCTTGAGACTCCTGGTGGGGTCGTAGCTCATCTCTCACAAGATTAATACTTATCTCGTGATTTTCCAGCTCCCGTTTGTGTTGCTCGTTTATCCGAACGATCTCCTGGTCCGCAAGTAGGTCCCGATGCATGGACTGTTCGCCAGTTCCTTGCACGGTTTCGTCGAGATGGGAGGTGACACCCTCGTGTCTGGCTTGTCTTTCGTCTGTCTCCCACTGTCGTTCCGCAACCTGGATTGCGAAGCTTTCCTGGACCTTTTGAGACTCCAAGTCTAAAAGTCGTACTGGTGAATCTATTCTGGTGAGTTCTCGACCGACTATCTGGACCCCGGATTTCAACCCATTTTTGACGATTACAAGTTCTTGGGCCATTAATAAGATGTTGGTCGGGAGGGAGCTGAACGCAAGATGTTGTCTATCTTGACTGACAGTAAGTTTTGGGTCAAATCGGCCATGGATCTGCTCTAATCTTCGGATGCGATAGTCGATGAGGGATTCGGTAGGTTCGGGGGTTTGGCGACCATGTCTACGAGCCTTCCCGAATTTGGCTAGGAAGCCTAGTCGGGTAGGGGATCGAGGCACCTGGTCCACTGAATGCGACCGGGCTAGGTGGGTGACGGTTGTCGGCACAATGGGAGCTGCGGCGGAGGAGAGCTCCTCTCCCCCTTCGTTTACTTCCTCTCCTTCTTCCTGTCGCCATTCCATGACTTCAGGCGGTTTGGGGTCAGAAGCCATCTTTTATGGTCTCTTTTCTAGGGAAACTTATCTTTTGGATCCTCCCCACACTATTGGTATCTCAAAACACTGACTTGAGGGTTGGTCGCTTTCTGGGTACTGGGTGTACGAAATGGAGTTTGATTTCTCCGAGAGGCTTTTGTAGGTGAAATTTTCACCGTATTGGTATTGGTATAGTGCGGCTATGTCTTCGAGGGTAACGGTATTTTCTGGGGTTATCCACCAGAAATACGATTCGTTGTAGGGCTCCTGAGTCCCTACTTGGGGTATCGTGGTGAGGACTTCTTCTATGAAGGTAGTCCTGGTAGGTCTTGGTTCGAAAGGTTTTTTGGGTTGGGAAGTTTGAGTGTCTCTGGCAAACATTCGTCTCGGTAACGATGAGAAGTATCAATATAGTGTTAGGGGGTAGCTTCCGCGTGAGGTATTCCGACGACTAGGAACTGAATCGATTTATATCGGAGAACTCGCTAAGAAGACGCGAGCAATGTAGGCCAGATATAATGGTACACTGCGGGATAGATTGTCAAAGTATTTGTAACGATAAGATAAAAACTTCTTATATTGATAAGATCTCTTCTCCCTGCTTGTTGTGTCTAGTAGCAGTGAGGATGCTTTGATATTTATGTTCCGCGTCTGAGCAATCGCGGTATACATGCTAACTCTATACTAACTAAGTACCTTCCCCGCAACTCTGCGAACTTCACCTGAGTGCGAACACTCGTAGACCCTGAAAACTCTCTTCCACACCTTTTGCTGCCATGGCCAACTTATCGGCCTGCGCTTCTGTTATCCCTAATGGTGTGGAGACCAGGTCAGGTGTCAGCTCATCCGTTTATCCGTTGACAACAATGGTTACGAATTATCTTGCCCCCATGCTCATCGGGGGTAGTTTGACTCGCTGGACCGAAGATGGCCATTCTTTGTTGGTTGGTTCCGTTGGGAATTTGACATGTGACTGAATGTCGTATTCTGGTCTTCCGGCATGACACGACTTGTCCTCGGGATCGTACCTATGGTCTTCTTCCCTTGGACCCCATCTTTTACCAACTTGTCCTCTGTGGATCCACCCGATCTACTTACTGGGCATAGTTACCTCCTTCATACTCTATACGACTTTGTATGTACGTAGGGACTAACCTTCGTGCGAAACGACCCGTTACCTTCGACCCACCATTCCGACTGCCTGTCTTCAAGTGTCTGTAACCTTATGCGCTGTGGTCCGAACCACCTGTATCCACTTGCATAAGGTGTCTGAAGGTCCCCCCTCATATATGCCGCGAGCAGGGCCAGGTCGGAGGGACGGCCGCGACGTATACGGTGTTATAAGATGTGTTCCATTGCTAGTGGTCTTTGGTGTTGGGACGCTACAACCCGGGCGGCCAGTGATGACGTGCCGTCCCAACGCAGGGGCTGGAGGGGGCTGTTATCTTTTTCCTTTCGAAGTTGGTGTGCTTCAAGGTAGGGTAACCTTCCCCTGTTAATCCACACGGGAGTCCGTGCGCCTCACATATAGATGGTCGCAGTGTTGGTCACGATAAAAATGTAGAACTTCTTATATTGACAGGATCTCTTCTCAGTTCTTGTTGTTCTTAATAGCAGCGAAGATGCTTCGATATTTAATTTCTGCGTCGGAGCAATCGCGGTATACATGCTAACTCTATACCAACTAAGTACCTTGCTCACAATTCTGCGAGCTTCCCTGGAGTGCGAACACTCGTCGACCGTGAAAACTCTCTACAATACAGTTTGCTGCCATGACCAACTTCTCGGTCTGCACTTGCTTTATTACTGAAGGTGTTGATGCTAAGTCAGGTGTCAGCACATCCGGTTATCCGTTGCTGGCTCCGGTTACGAATTATCGTAACCTCCTGGTTTGCGGAGGTAGCCTACCTCGGCTGGCTGAAGAAGGCCACCTGTCTTTAGTTGGTTCTGTCGGGAATTCGGCATCCAACCGGATGTCGTAATCTGAACTTCCGGCATTACACACACACCTTGTCCTCTGGATCGTAGCTATGGGTTTTGTTCCTCCGACTCCGTCTTGTACCAACCTGTCCTTTGTGGATGCACCCGATCCACTTACTGGGCACAGTTACCTCCTTTATACTCTACAGCACTTTGTAAGTACCAGGGGACTCACCTTCGTACAAAAAGTCCAATTACATTCATTACACACTTCCCACTGTCTTGCTGCAAGTGTCTGTAACTTAATGCGCCGTTGTCTGCTTCACTTGCAGCCACTTGCATAAGGCGCCCGGAGGGCTCCCCTCATATTTCCTGCCAGCAGGACCCTGGCGGATGGACGGCCACGACGTATAAGGTGTTATTGTTAGGCGCACCGACTCCCTGCAAGGATTTAAAGGGCAAAGTTACCCTACCTTGACACGCACAAACTTCACAGCGGCAAATTCGATGGGCACAGGAGTTGACGAATTATAACTTCAAAATAGTCCATCGACCATTAAGCACGGGCGGGAAACCCGGCGCGTTAAGTAGACGGCCGCAGTACCATCCTGAGGAGGGAGCTCGTCATAGCGAACAGTCAATTTTGAAAAGCGAACATTTTCAAATTTCGATAATTCATCAGGAGCGAAGCGCGGAGACGGCCCATACCTCAGAAAAACGCGAACCAACAAGCCTACCAATAATTAAGCTTTCGGACAAGGCAAGAATCCCTACAAAAGGATCAAGGTTTGCCGCTGGTCATGACATCTATGCCCTAACAGAAGGACTGGTACCGGCAAAAGGACAGACAATGGTTGAGAGAGGTATTGCGATAGGATTGCCGGAGGGAACCTATGGAAGGCTGGCCACAACCAGTGGTATGGCTAGCAAGATGGGAATAGCAGTGGGCGGTGGGGTAATAGATGCCGATTACACAGGAGAAGTTAAGGTCATACTTCGTAATCATGATGAGGCAGACTGCGTATTCAAGGCAGGAGATTGAATAGCGCAACTCATAATAGAAAAGGGTGCCAACGCCGACGCCATGGAAGTTGACAACCTAGAGACAACCGAGGGAGGGAAATCGGGTTTTGGGTCAAGTGATCTAAACCCCAAGCGATCGATCACGGCTAAAGAAGAAGGAGTGAACATATCCTTCCTTCATGGAGACACAGACAATAACGAATTCTTTAGCGCGAAGGATATCGGCTATCACCCTGGGTTGACCAATGAAAGAGAAATGTTATCAAGCGCTCACCGCAATGCAGCAATGAGGCGAACAATGAACGATGCATTTCTAGACAAGAATAAGATGGCTGGAAACGAGGAGGAGAAGTGGCAGGACGGAGGCCGTGAACTGGTGACGTTCAGAGAAGGCGGAAAAAGGATCCCGGACGAATGGATAGAAAAGGACTGGTTACTATATTACAAAAATTGGTTGTACATCACCGAGAACGAAGCCCTTCCAACCGAGATAGCCCAAGGCTGTCACGACTCATTAGTAGCAGGGCACTTCGGATCGGAAAACACGATTGAGATAGTAACAAGGGACTTTTACTCGAAGGGACTAGCAGATTGGATCAGAGATTATGTGCGATCCTGTGACGAATGTCAACACAGTAAGTCCTGGCGGCATGCTAAGTACGGGTCACTTCCACCTTTCGAAGTACCCTATGCCGCCTGGTCCTCCATATCGATGGACTTCATCACACAACTACCGGAATCGCAGGGCAAAACCCAGATCATGGTACTAGTAGACCTGTTCACCAAGATGGGTTATTTTGTCGGCCTCCACGAAAATGCGACCGCAAAAGACATTGCTGATACCTTCCTTTAGGAAATCTGGAACCTTCACGGACTACCGACCGAGATTATATCGGATATGGATGCGAAGTTTTCTGGCGGATTTTGGGAATCATTGTGCAAAATGTTAGGACTTAAAAGACGTATGTCAACGGCGGACAACCCTCAAACTGACGGACAAACGGAGAGAACCGACCAAGTGCTGGAAGGTTCCTTACGACCGTTTGTTAATTACCATCAAAACCACTGGTATCAACTATTGCCGTTAGCAGAACATGCCTACAATAATTCGGCTACCAACGCACACAAGATGACCCCATTCTTCGCCAACTATGGTTTTCATCCCAGACGGAATGGATGAATGAAAGAGAAGCTCATTACCCCGGGGCGACAATGTATGCTCACTGGATGCAGGACATCCATCAACAGCCGAAAGAAACCCTAGATAAAATGCGGGAATTGATGAAGGAATATTATGCCCGCAAAGCGACGAGACTACCTAGCATCGAGGTCGGTGACTGAGTAATGTTGAATGCGAAAAAGATACGTATGAAACAACCATCGAACAAGCTAAGTCCAAAACTATATGGCCCTTGCAAAGTAGTGGAAAGAAAATGAAGAAGGGCATACAAGTTAGAAATATTACGGCGGTGGACAATTGATCCTGTGTTTCACATTTCGCTGTTGGAACCCTACAAAGCCACGAACCAACCAAATGGCGAACAACCCCCACGAGACCCCGAAGAGATCGAGGGAGATTTAGAGTGGGAGGTAGAAAGGATTGTGAAGAGGGGGATCATTTCCTACACGCGAAAGCTTTGTTGAAGGAATAAACTGATGAAAGAGCTTCGGTATTTTATGAAATGGAAGGGCTGCGCGGAGGACGAGAATACGTGGGAACCACCAGAAGGTATGAAGAACGCGCAGGAAGAGGTGGAAAGGTTTCATAGAGAGAACGCGGAGATGCCGGGCCCGAGAGAGGTCGAGTGACAGAAGAAAGGTTTTCCATCAGTGGACAAGTAAACGCTGGTGGTTTTTACCCCTACTATGTGGAGCTCGAGATGGAAGATAGATTGTATGATAGACATGGAGTATTCGGGAAGAACACTTCGAAGAGGAGAGCTCGTGTTAGGCGCACGGACTCCCCGTAAGGATTTACAGGGTAAGGTTACCCTCCCTTGACACACACGAACTTCGAAGGAAAAAGAAAACACACAGATCCAGCCCCGGCGTTGGGACGGCGCGTCATCACTGGACGCCGGGGTAGGTGTGTCCCAACACCAAAGCGCACTATCAATGGAACATATCTTATAACGCCATATACGTCGCGGCCATCCGTCTGACGGGATCCTGTTCGCAGGGGATATGAGGGGCGGCCTTCCCACACCTGATGCAGATGGAAGCGGGTGAGTCGGATGACGGCGCCAAAGGTTACAGACACTTGAAGAGAGACAGTCGGAGTAGTGGGTCGGACGTAACGGGACGTTTCGCACGAAACGTAGTCCCCTCGTACCTGCAAAGTCGTGTAGAGTATGAAGGAGGTAACTATGCCCAGTAAGTGGATCGGGTCCATCCACAGAGGAAAGGTTGGTAAAAGATGGAGTCTGAGGGACGAAGCCCATAGGTACGATCCCAAGGAGAAGTCGTGTAATGCCGGAATACTAGAATACAACATGCAGTCGCATGTCGAATTCTCGACGGAACGAACCAACGAAGAATGGCCATCTTGGGTCCAGCGAGTTAGACCACCCTAAATGAGCACGGGGGCAAGATAATTCGTAACTATTGTTGTCAACGGATAAAACCAATGAGCTGACACCTGACGTGGTCTCCACACCCTCAGGAATAACGGAAGCACAGACCGATAAGTTGGCCATGGGAGCAAAAGGTGTTGTACAGAGTTTTCAGGGTCTACGAGTGTTCGCACTCAGGTGAAGTTGGCAGAGTTGCAGGCAAGGTACTTAGTTAGTATACAGTCAGCATGTATACCGCGATTGCTCAGATGCAGAATATAAATAGGGAAGCATTTTCGCTGCTATTAAAAACACCAAGCACGGAGAAGAGATCTTATCAATATAATAAGTTTTTGTCTTAGCGTTACAAATACTTCTGCGATCTATCCTGAAGTATACCATTATATCTAGCCTACATTACTCGCGTCTTCTTACCGAGTGCTCCGATATAAATCGATTCAGGTCCTAGCTGTCAGAATACCTCACGCCGAAGCTACCACCTAACAATGAGAACGTCCTGGGTGGATAGTTATAAGCCGTGCAAGTATGAGTAAGTCATCTAGTAGGCAATTGTAGGTTCGGTAGGCATGGGAATGTGTCGGGGGATGGTTATAAACTGGGCAGGCTTGGTTAAGTAGTCTAGCGGGCAGTTGTGGGTGAAGAGGCACGGGAATGTGGCTGGAGGACTGTTAGAAGCCAGGGAAGATGGTGGGAGCCCGTGAGCCGACAGGAGAGTCTGGGGGCGGACGGCGAGACGAGCGAGGCGAACAAGAGTGCATGTGCAGAGCTGAGGAAAGAGTCTAGTGAAAGGGCAAGGGGGTGGGGGACCTCCGCCGGATATGGGAGACTATCGGGTGGGATCAGAGGGAGGAGCAAGGGCTAAGGGCGTTGAGAGGAAATAGGGTGAAAAAATGAACACTGGAAAATGTCCGCTGGAGATCCGAGAAGACGGAGGGCATCCGGCCGTGGGGAACACACAGTGGTGATGTTGGACGGCTTCCGGCTGAGAAATGGATTCAGAGTGAGGCTAGTGACAAAGTTAAAGGGGAGAGGGTTTCATAGGAGGAAAGCTGGCGGGCTGGCGTTTCCGGGGCGGGGGCCGGGATGTGACAGGTTTCGGTTGAAAGCCGTCCGCAGAACGGCAGCATGGGAACGTGGACTTTAGGTGTGAAGGGAGGAAGAGGCTGGCCGCTGGAGGGAGGGTTTCGTGGGGGGGGGGTCTCAGGCGTCAGGACACAAAAGGGCCGCGTCCAAAGGATCCAGACTGTGCCTGTGGCGTCCTGACGCATTGGAGGCGGCCCTTTCACTTCCGGACGGAATCAACCCAGGCGGACGCACCCAGAACTCGAGTTTACGTTATAAGCGCCTGGAACGTCCGGCGCATGGGGTGAGCGGGGAGAGATCGGGCGCAAGATGATTTGTTTGCTGATGCGTGAGGTATACCGACAGCTAGCCTTTAATGGTAAATATATCGGAGAACTCTTTAAGAAGACACAAGTAATGTAGGCCAGATATACTGATTCACCACGGCATCGATAGTTGGAATATTGGTAACGATATAAAAGTGTAGATAACTTATTATATTGATAAGATCTCTTCTCAGTCCTGGTTGTGTCTAATACCAGCGAAGATGCTTCGATATTTATATTCCGCGTCTGAGCAATAGCGGTATACATGCCAACTCTATACTAATTAAGTATCTTGCTCGCAACTCTGCGAACTTCACCCGAGTGTGAACACTCGTAGAGCCTGAACACTCCTTACCACACCTTTTGCTCCCATGGCCAACTTATCAGTCTGCGCTGCGGTTATTCCTGATTGTGTGGAGACCACGTCAGGTGTGAGCTTATCCACTTATCCGTTGACAAGAATGGTTGCGAATTATCTTGTCCTCGTGTCGGTCGCGGGTAGTCTAACTCGCCGAACGGCACATGGTCAATCTTCTTTGGTTGGTTCCGTCGAGAATTCAACCTGCAACTGCATGTTGTATTCTGGTCTTCCGGCATTACACGACCTGCCCTCAGCATCGTACCTATTGGCCTTTTCCCTCGAGCTCTATCTTTTACCAACTTCTCCTCTCTGGATGCACCCAATCCTCTTACTGGGCATAGTTACCACCTTCATACTCTACGCGTCTTTGTAGATATGAGGGGACTAACTTTGGTGCAAAACGTCCCGTTACATTCAACCGACTATTCCGACCCTCTGTCTTCAAATGTCTGTAACCTTACCCGCAGTTGCCCGATTCACCTGCTTCAACTTGCAAAAGGTGCCCGAAGGTCCCCCCTCCGCTACCCTGCGAATAGGATCCGGCCGGACGGGTGGCCGCCACGTATACGGTGTTACAGGATGTGTTTCATCAATGGTGGTCTTTGGTTTTGGGACGCCACTAGCCGCGGGCCAGTGGTGACGGTCCGTCCCTACGCCGGGGCAGGAGGGGGCTGTTATCTTTTTCCTTCGAAGTTCGTGCTTGTCAAGGTAGGCTAACTTTACCCGGTAAATCCTGTTGGGGAGTCTGTGCGCCTAACATTCTCGCACAAATCCCTGCGTTCTTCATTATTCTCTTTAACCTCTCCAATTCCTTCCCACTGCCTGGATAATCCTCCTGTTCCGCAGCAACTGGGTATGTGTTGTCCTCGAGGACTTCTCTTTCGGGTTCCCACCTAACCAGATCATCAGGTGGGTCACGCTCAGTACTGGGTCTATCTCTAGGAGGATCTGATTGGTTGTCAGAATGGGAGTGTTCGCAAGATTGGTTGCCGTCAGAGAGGTCGGTTCGACTGTCGTTAACTCTGTCCGCAGGAGCTAGTTGATTCTGTAAGGTGGATGCGAGTATGATATTGATATTTGAATCTGCATTTCGCAAGCGTGTGTCGTATCCGCCTGCATGCTTGTACCTTTTGCAACAAAATGAACCTTTGACCGGCACATTGCAATTCTGCGCCGCCGATTTCAGGAGTCATGTTTTGCTCATAGTAGTGTGATGTTGTCGTCGTCTCAATATTAATAATCAGTCAGAAGAGGTACTGATCCTGGGCCTAGATCTGTGGACAGTCCTTTATCACGAGCCATCGCACAGGTTTTGCATTGTTTGTCGCGATGTCATTGTTAGGGGCACGGACTTCCCGTAAGGATTTACAGGGGAAGTATACCCTACCTTGGAGCATACGAACTTCGAAGGAAAAAGATAAGACGCCCCTCCAGCCCCGGCGTTGTGACAGCGTGTCATCACTGCCCGCCTGGGGAGTTGCGTCCCAACACCAATGACCACTATCAAGGGAACACATCTTATAACACTGTATACGTCGTGGCCGTCCGTCCGGCCGGATCCCGTTCGGAGGGTATATCAGGGGAGACCTTCGGGCACCTTATGCAAGTGGAAGCAGGTGAATCGGACAACGGCGCCAAAGGTTACAGACACTTGAAGACAGACAGTCGGAAGAGTGGGTCGTATGTAACGGGACGCTTTTCACGAAAGTTAGTCCCCTCATATCTACAAAGACGCGTAGAGTATGAAGGTGGTAAGTATGCCCAGTAAGTGGATCTGGTGCATCCACAGAGGAGAGGTTGGTAAAAGATGGAGCCCGAGGGAAAAGGCCTATAGGTACGATCCGGAGGACAAGTCGTATAATGCCGGAAGACCAGAACACATCAGGCAGTTGCAGGTTGAATTCTCGACGGAACCAACCAAAGAAGATTGGACATCTTCTGTCCAGCGAGTTAGACTACCTTCAGTGAGGACGAGGGCAAGATAATTCGTAACCATTGTTGTCAACGGATAAATGGATGAGCTGACACCTGACGTGGTTGCCACACACTCAGGAATAATGCAAGCGCAGACCGATAAGTTGGCCATGGGAGCAAAAGGTGTGGTAGAGAGTTTTCAGGGTAGACGAGTGTTCGCACTCAGGTGAAGTTGGCAGAGTAGCGGGCAAGGTACTTAGTTATTATATAGTTAGCATGTATACCGTGATTGCTCAGACGCGGAATATAAATATCCAAGCATCTTCGCTGCTATTAAAACGCAACAAGCACGGAGAAGAGATCTTATCAATATAATATGTTATCTAGACTTTGATATCGTTACCAATACTTCGACTATCTATACCGAAGCAAGCCATTACATCTAGCCTACATTACTCATGTCTTCCTAACGAGGGCTCCGATATAATTACGAATAAGGTCCTAGCTGTCGGAATACCTCACGCCGAAGCTACCACCTACCAGTATATTGATACTTCTCATTGTTACCGAGAGGAATGTTTGGCAGAGACACTAATAGTCCCAAACTTAAAAAACCTTTGGAACCAAGACCATTGAGGACTATCTCAATAGACGAAGTCCTCACTCCTATACCCGAGTTAGGGACACAAGAGCCCTACCAGGAATTTTAGTTCTGGTGGATAAACCCAGAAAACACTGTCACAATCGAAGACATAGCCGCCCTATACCACTACCAGTACGGTGAAAACTTTACCTGCGAAACACCCTCGGAGAAATCAAACTCCATTTGGTACACCGAGTACCCAGAAAGCGACCAACACTCCGGTCAGTGTTTTGAAATACCGATAGTGTTGGGAGGAAACAAAAGATAAGTTTCCCATTAAGAGGTCAAAAAAATGGCCTCTGACACCAAAGCTCCGGAAGTCATGGAATGGCAAGGAGGAGAGGAAGGAAACGAAGGGGGTGATGAGCTCTCCTCCGCCGCAGCCCCACGTGTGGAGATAACGGTCACCCACCTAGCCCGGTCACACTCAGCCGACCGAACGCCGCGATCCCCTGTCGGCCTAGCCTGTCTAGCCAATTATGGGCCACCGCCACGAAGTGGTCGCCGAACGCTGGAACCCACAACCGAATCCCTCATGGGCGTTCGAATTCGGAAACCAGAACAAATCCTAGGCCGATTCGACCCAAAGCTTACCGTTAGCCAAGATAGGCAACATCTTGCATTCAATTCCCTACCGACTGTTAGGTGGTAGCTTCGGCATGAGGTATTCCGACAGCTAGGACCTTAATCGTAATTATATCGGAGAACTCGTTAAGAAGACACGAGTAATGTAGGCTAGATATAATAACTTGCTTCGATATAGATCGTCGAAGTATTGGTAATGATATAAAAGTGTAGAATAACTTATTATATTGATAAGATCTCTTCTCCGTGCTTGTTGTGTTTAATAGCCGCGAAGATGCTTCGATATTTATATTCCACGTCTGAGCAATCGCGGTATACATGCTAACTCTATACTAACTATGTACCTTGCCCGCCACTCTGCGGACTTCTCCTGAGTGCGAACACTCGTAGACCCTGAAAACTCTCTACCACACCTTTTGCTCCCATGGTCAACTTATCGGTCTGCGCTTCTATTATTCCTGAGGGTGTGGAGACCACGTCAGGTGTCCGCTCATCCGTTTATCCGTTGACAACCCTGGTTACGAATTATCTTGCCCTCGTGCTCGTCGAAGGTAGTCTAACTCGCTGGACCGAAGATGGCCATTCTTCTTTGGTTGGTTCCGTCGAGAATTCGGTATGCACCTGCATCTCGTATTCTTTTCTTGCGGCATTACACGACTTGTCCTTGGGATCGTACCTATAGGCATTTTCCCTCGGACTCCATCTTTTACCAACTTGTCCTTTGTGGATTCACCCGATCCACTTACTGGGCATAGTTACCGCCTTCATACGCTACACGACTTTGTAGATACGAGGGGACTAACTTTCGTGCAAAAGGTCCTGTTACCTTCGACCCACTCTTCCGACTGCCTGTCTTCAAGTGTCTGTAACCTTATGCGCCGTCGTCCAATTTACCTGCTTCCAATTGCATAAGGTGCCCGAAGGTCTCCCCTCATATATCCTGCGAACAGGATCCGGTCGGACTGACGGCCTCGACGTATACGGTGTTATAAGATGTGTTCCATTGATAGTGGTCTTCGGTGTCGGGACGCAACTACCCAGGCGGCCAGTGATGACGCGCCGTCCCAACGCCGGGGCTGGAGGGGGGTGTTATCTTTTTCCTTCGAAGTTGGTATGCGTCAAGGTAGGGTAACTTTGCCCTGTAAATCATTACGGGGAGTCCGTGCGCCTAACACGAGCTCCCCTCTTCGAAGTGTTCGTCCCGAATACTCTATTTCTATTTTATACAATTTATCTTCCATCTCGAGCTCTTCATAGTAGGGGTAAAAACCACCAGCGTTTACTTGTCCACTGATGGAAAACCTTTCTTATGTTACTCGACCTCTCTCGGGCCCGGCATTTCCGGGTTCTCTCTATGAAACCTTTCCACCTCTTCCTGCGCATTCATCATACCTTCGGGTGGCTCCCAAGTATTCTCGTCCTCCGCGCAGCCTTTCCACTTCAGAAAATACCGAAGCTCTTTCATGGGTTTGTTCCTTCCTCGAACCTTTCGCCTGTAGGAAATGATCTCACTCTTGACGATCCTTTCTACCTCCCGCTCTAAATCTCCCTCGATTTCTTCGGGGTCTCTTCGGGGTTGTTCGCGATTCGGTCGGTTCCAGGCTCGGTAGGGTTCCAAGAGCCAAACGTGAAACACGGGATGAATTTTCCACCTAGGCGATATTTCTAGCCTGTATGCCCGACTTCCTTTCTTCTCTAAGACTTTGAACGGGCCATACAGCTTGGGGCTCAACTTCTTCGATGGTCGTTTGGTACGTATGTTTTTCGCATTCAACATTACCAAGTCGCCGACCTCGATGTTGGGTTGTGTTGTCGCCTTTCGGTCATCATATTTCTTCATCGATTCCCCTGTGCTTTCTAGGGTTTGTTTCGCCTGTCGATGTATGTCCTGCATCCAGTGAGCATACAACGTCGCACCGGGGTTATGAGCTTCTCTCTCTTTCATCCACTCTGTCTGTGGGTGAAAACCGTAGTTGGCGAAGAAAGGGCTCATCTTGTGTGCGTTGGTAGCCGAGTTGTTATAGGCGTGTTCTGCTAACGGCAACAGTTGGTACCAGTCGTTCTGATCGTAATTGACAAATGTTCGTAAGTAACCTTCCAGCACTTGGTTGGTTCTTTCCGTCTGTCCGTCGGTTTGAGGGTGGTAAGCCGTTGACATGCGCCTCTTGACTCCTAGCATCTTGCACAATGATTCCCAGAATTCGCCGGAAAACTTCGCGTCCATGTCCGATATGATTTCGGTCGGTAAGCCGTGAAGTTTCCAAACTTCCCGAAGGAAGGTATCCGCAACATCCTTTGCGGTCGCATTCTCGTGGAGGCCGATAAAATGAGCCATCTTGGTGAACCGGTCTACTACTACCATGATCTGGGTCTTGCCC
>Ga0307513_10000767_pt1 | contig 46434 bp, 43 predicted proteins | sample 15_EM_MG_FD_202174 | JGI IMG/M metagenome (GOLD analysis project Ga0307513, IMG submission 202174) | Populus trichocarpa ectomycorrhiza microbial communities from riparian zone in the Pacific Northwest, United States - 15_EM | ecosystem: Host-associated > Plants > Roots > Unclassified | place...
GGAGCGGTTGAGAGAAGGATTACCGGAGACGTCCGAGAAGTGCTTGTCACCGAGAAAGAAGAAATGACGGGAATGTGGAGGAGATGGCTCGATGATGAGTGGTACAGCGAGATCGTTCACTACAAACCTTTTGGAGACCTGGAGGACTACCGTGACGCCGATGGCGAACCATTAACCAAGCATCGAAGACGTCTTATACGACTCAAGTCTAAACCTTATCGCCTTCTCCCTACTCCGCCAGCTAACGACGCACCTATTACCGAAATCAGAACCGCAGATCCGGGTGCTAGCCATTACACTACAAAAGAAGAAGGTAGACTTGTGTTTGTGGAACGGAACGGGAAGGAATCTTTCTGTGTCCTGGCGGCAGAAGTGGAGTCGATTTTGTACCAAACACACGATTGTCACGGGCACTTCGCGGCAAAGGTGTTATTGAGGACAATAGTAGGACGCTACTATTGGCCGACACGAGCCAAAGACGTGAATGTCTATTGCGCAACATGTCCAAGTTGTCAGATGGTGGGACCATTGAAGCCGTCAGTGAGTCAGTTGAGGATCGTACACCTTCAACCACTGGACATGATGGGCTTCGACTTCGTCGGGCGATTTCCAGAGACTGCGCGCGGTAACAAATACATCATTATCGGCGTCGATTACTTCACTCGGTTCCTCTTCGCGAAAGCAGTTCCGGATTGCCAAGGAAAATCTGCCGTGTCACTACTAATGGAGATAGTTAAGCAGTTTGGCTGGCCGAGATCCGTCTACACCGATAACGGAGCTCATTTCGTCTCCGGAGAGTTTGCGAAAGTGCTGAGAATGCTCTCCGTCAGGCACATGCCAGCTCCCAAGTCGCACCCACAGTCTGTAGGGCTAGCCGAACGCTATGTGAAACTCCTAGTCGACGGATTGAAAGTCACGATTATGGGACGGAAGCTACCGCAAGAGGATTGGGATCTTGTTGTCGATCCCGTCGTTCACGCTGTCAACACACGAGTCCTTAGCGTACACGGGTTCAGCCCAGCGGAGCTGTTGCTAGGATATAACCCGAACAGGACAGGTGGTGAAGCAGGACCAGACACTGAGCGGGCTGTAGTAGCGCTATCAATTGGGGTGGAGCAAGGGAAGGATCTATGGGATGAGGAGGAGAAGCTCGCCGAACGACAGCTGGAACGGCTCGTACGCCTAGACCATATTCGAACGGAGGCCGCAACTAAGATCACCGAACTAGCGGAAAAGCAGGAAGCAACCCAACGCCCACCACGTCACGCACCACCAAAGGATGGAGACCTAGTGTTGTTGAGGAGGTTTATACTCGATCAACGCAGGGGGAACAAACTGGAAGCGAGATGGGAGGGCCCGTACGTTTTGTCGGATCTGGCATGGCACGGAAAAAGTGGGAGGTTACGGGATCTAAATACGGGAGAGGTTGTGCGAGTCAAGAAAGGGGCTCTACGTGATCGCGTTCACTTGAACGACCTTAAGGTGTACCTGAAGCGGAAGGAAGAGGAGGAAGCGGGTATTACCCTGGTTGATTTACTGGAGTACGAGCAGAGGTCTATGAAGGAGGAGCAGGGGGATGTATTTAGTTGGGAGAGAGTTGGGGTCGGCGGAACACCGCATCTTGAGTGGATTGAGGAAGCCAAGGGAGTGGGTTGACGAGGATCATAGCTAATCACTCGGCGGTTTGTGCCGAAGCCTCAGGGGAGGCGAGGAGAGATGTTACGGTGGATTTGTTTGTGAGCTTTTGCTATATGTTTACGGGGGCCTTCGGGGCCGAAGGCAAATGGAAGGGGGGACCCTTGTAGGGCATGGTCTGTCATAGGGTAGTTTGGCGGTCACAAGGAGAATTTTCTCCCACTGTGACTTGCCCACTTTGTATCTAGCTCAGCGTGCATTCTTCTCTCTTTCTAAGCAAGACAACAACAGCAACAACAACCGAGGGGCATCAACACCCAGGCAAGCAATCAATAGACATCGTTTCTTTTCTATTCCTATTGGGTTCATCTCTTTCTCTGTTGTTCTATCCTTACTCAGTCAATTACAAGCGGGCACAACACACAAGTCAAGCACACTATTGTCAACCTTTCCTTTTTCTACTTTGATTGGGTCAAGCACTTCTCTCCTACTATCCTCTATCCGGTGAATTAAGTGGGTCAGCATCGAGTCAATCCCCTACCCAACTATCTTACGGTTTAGAAGAAGGTCACGCCGCGGGCGACAGGAGTGGAATACAGCTTGCGCGACACACCATCCACACAAGGGCAGAACAGAGAGAGCCCGACACCGGTAGTCGGATATGGAGAGAAACCCCGAGGGAAGCAGGAACACAGAAGGGGGTACGGAAATAGCCAGTAGTGAAGGATTGGGGAAAGGTTCGAGATACCATCGATGGTAAGGGGGTATGTTTAATAATATGTTATTTCATACCATCGATACAAACTTGGACCTTACCGACGCTATAACATTAACATAATATTATTACCATGACAGTATCGAGAGCGAAAAATAAGTTAATGTATGATATGGTATAAAACGGCAAAAGAAAAAATTAGAGGGAACTAATAAATAATTTCAGAGGTCTCTATTATTGGTGCTTCCAACAATTCTCTCCGAGTTTCTAGCCAATCACTCAGCTAGATGTTATTTGGGGTCCAAGTCCGGGCTTTTGCCAACTCGAATTTGCCGGTCCAACTGATTATTTCTCCAGGACGACAGGGCTTTGGGAAACGGTTGATTTTTACTTCCATCCCTAAGCACAGTGCTCGCACTGTAACTTGTCGCGGTGCCACAGATTCTTCTGGCTGCTGACCAAAATTTTATTATTATGGTATCATAACTGGTGGTTAGGTCGTAACACTTGACACCAGCTGCAAGGAGCTTGTGTCACATGCTGTTATGACCGGTACCAGCACAGATCTGCAAAGTTCCAGAAAGGCCTGCAAGGGGTTTAGTGCAACAGTTCCCTTGTCGATTACCGTATCGATTGTCAAGTGTCAAGAACGAGGACAAGGACAACGCGTCTCCCAGACACTCCAACTTCAACCTCCGACCACCCATACACAATGGCAAACAGCGAGAACCCTCGCCCTATTTACCCGAAAGCCCCGGAGTTCTCCCTCTCGACTTTCTCAGTAAGTTGCCCATCAATTACCTACATCATCTTGAGGACAAAACTGACAAAAGCTTCCAGAGCAAAGATTTCATTGTCAAGGACTTCATAGAGGGGCTCACGGAATCAAGCATTCCTGTAAATCGTCGCTCCGGGACTGGGAATAGTAATGGTTGGAAACTGCACAATGCCTGTTTTGGTGGACCTTTTGCTTACCAGAAATAGCCTTCGACCCAAAACCGTATATTCGAACCTTTGAGGCAGCTCTGGGTCGGCTGAAGGATCTTGACGAAACCCTCTCCGCGAGGGAATCCGAGCTCAAGGAAGGAGTTCGTCGGGCAGAAATTGATCATACTCGCACCCTCGATCGTCTGGGTCTCAAGTTTAATACCACCCTTTCTGAATTCCAGCGCTTGGATACTAGCATCTCTGATGGAGGGGGCATGGCTGTCAGGATCGGGGGACAGCTGGAACAGCTTGACAAACAACGACAGAGAGCAGAAGATGCCAAATTTTTAATTCAATGCTATACTGAATTTAGCAGAGGTGATATGGGTCGACTAGAGAGCTTACGAAGGACCGGGAGAATCGATGACAGCATCCGTTGCGCAGTCGTCAGTCGACAATTAAGCTTAGTGGTCAAGCGAAGCGAGGGGCAGAAACCAAACAATCGTACAAAGGACTTGATTGAGGCTTTCTCGGAGACGTTGGAACAGGATCTACTAAAGCAATTTGATGATGCCTACAGAAAGTTCAACCTTAATGCCATGAAAGTAAAGTTGAGTGTGTCACAATATGAAATTCAGATTTGCTAACAATTTGTTCTCGAAAGGGTTGCGCCAAGGTTTTGCACGATTTTAATGGCGGGAATTCTGTGATTAGCAATTTTCTCAATCAGATGGACTTCTTCATTGCTACCGGTAAAATTAACGCTGGAGAAGTTGTGATTGATGCCGGCATGTATGTAGCCAGCTTTCTCCGCCCAAAGTGGACCCTGCTGATCCCACTTTAGCGAGGAAAAGCTCTCAGATCCGGATGAAACCCCTCCAGGTTTAGAACCAAGCTTAATGGCCTTAGTAAATGAAATCAGGGATGTGATGAAAGCGGAATCTCGAACTATCAAGGAAGTGTTCCCATTCCCAGAGCAAGTCCTTGGGACTTTTCTCCAGCGCGTATTTCAACAGTCTTTGCAGCAACGGCTTGAAATGGTGCTGGAGAAGACCTCCACCCTTTCGCATCTGGCGTTCCTACGCACACTCCAGGCTTCACGAGCATGCATCATTGCCCTTGCAGACGACCTCAAGTCCCACGGTTTAACTGAGCATCCAGGAACACTGTCATCCGCTACAACAGTGCTCATCGATCAAAATGTTGAGGAGCTCTTTGCCCCATATCTACAAGACAGAGGATATATGGAAGGAGAGAAGGAGAATTTAGAGCAACTTTATACTGGTTTATTATTGAAGTTCAACATGTTCCACGTTGGTTCACCAAAAAACTGCACCCGCTATTACTAATTGCGGGATCTCGTAGGAACAACGGAAAAGGGAACAAAATCTAGGAGTCCTAGATCGGCTAAAGAAATCACGAGAGAGAGCCATCGAAAAAGTTCTGGATAGTGACCTTGGAAAGTCTCAAAGCGATGCACTTAGTAGGTCAATCGGATTAGACCGGACTAGGTCTAAGAAAGGAAGTCACTCATCAGATGTTATTCTCACAGATTCCGATGGCCAACTTAATGTTGAGTTTGCGAAGAGAATGCTCAAATGGCTTGCCGAGGGTGTAGGCAGGAGCCTGGAGTTGAGTACGCCAGCTGATACGTAAGCCGCATAATACCACACAAGCTGAATGGGAGTTTATTGACCTGGTGTTAGACCGAAAGATGTTTCCGCTTTACTGAACATCTTAATTGACCATATGCGGACCACATACCTCGATACTGCCCTAGGCGTGTGAGTTCTGAGTAATATGCCCGACCAGGAGCCTTTGATTAACGAGTGATAGTGCGCAGGAAACCGCTGAGCAGCAAGCGAAGGGCGAGCCGGATCTAACATACTTTCTAGAAATTAAGCCAGCAACAACGATCATGCATTTAATGTTTTCATTCATCGACACCGCTTTAATTCCGCTTTCCCAGACATCTCTCACGACTCGACGAGAGATGGGTAAATTAACCAATGCCGCCCTAATGAATCTAGAGCAGAAGATTAACAACGTAATCCAGAGAACTATTGATGGTGTGTACTCACAAATATCGTATAGATGACGGGTAGGATATTGACGTTACTTTCAGTTGTTTTAGCCTATCTTGCGATCCTACTAGCAAAGCAAAAGAAGCAAGATTTCAGGCCGAAGGATGACGATGTCAGTTTAACGACTCTTCAAACGCCGGTCAGTATCAATAACCACGAAGTTTAAAAGTCATGCTTACTAACATTCAAGAGGCCTGTCTATCTGTTTGTGCATTTCTCGAGAAAGTCGCAGAGATCTCAAATGAGTCTCTGGACGGCACGAACCTAGAATCATTCTTAAACGAGATAGGGTCTGGTTTTAGGGGGTTGCTGTTGGACCACTTGAAAAAGTACCAGGTCAATCAGGCTGGTGGCATTATGCTTTCAAAAGATATAGCAAAGTATCAAGATGTTGTCAACAAGTGGGGCGTAGTGACAATCAGCGAGAGCTTCGAGCTACTCGTTGAGATCGGAAATCTCTTTGTCGTTGGGTATGACATACCCCCCCTTCCTTAAGCCTCTATTACGAGGTTATTTATATTGACTCAATGCCTTAGACCCGCCGCTGTCAAAGAACGTATGAGAGATGGGGTGCTTTCGCGCGTAAGACCGCATTTGTTGAAGCCATACTTGGTTAGGAGGGATGACTTTACTGCTGCAGGAATCGACAAAATGGTAAGTTGCGATGTCTCTATTTATCCGCTCGCGGCTAATACACCACACAGCTTGTGAGCGAGTAGCTATATGCATATTGTTTGGGCCCTAGATTTGGCATCAATGGTATTAGGAATATACAAAGCTTAGTTATAATGTAATGGTAATCTCTACTTTATACGCCAGTCGGAAAGCGGCTTAGTTCAGTAGGCCTGTGAAAAGTTCACGCATCACTTCATTGAGCAATTCCGTTACCGCGAAAATTCGAGGATACTCTAATAGAGTGAAAGAAAGAGCATACAATCGACAACGCGGAAAGGCCCCAAGAAAAAAGAGCCTTAGCAAAAACTCCGACCCAAAAGTTGTACACAAGGATGCAGAAAGATATGCCAATTTGCAGAGCCTTATCTGCAACCACCCAGCCAACCACTCGCATGCACCCTTTGAAGAACTAATCCCAAACTAATTGTTCTTGTTGCCGTTTTGCCTTTCCCATATCCTGGATATGCTGATTCTGCGTCTTTCTTTTTTGTTTATCCAACTCCGACCCTAACTTTCCCGTCCCTGCATTCCTTTTCAAGCGTTCCTACCGGGCATCAAGTTAGCAACAAACCCTCACAAACATTATCAACAAACAAACCTCAGCAGCTAATGCCGCGGCTGTCCGTGGGTCCAACTGCTCCCCAGCAGCAGCTCCAGTTTCTGCGCCCCCTCCCTCCCCCGAACCTTCTCCTCCTAGAGTTCGGCCAGGTCCACTAGTGATCTTGGGTTTCTTGCTCGTAAGTGGTATTCTGCCGGCCGCCGCCGCAGGCTGCGCGCCGGAACCGAGGACCCTACCAGCGGGGAGCGAAGAGCCGGATTCTTTACCGCAAAGGTTTCCCATGATAGTGGCCTATTGAAAAAGAGTTTTGGGCGGAAGATCGAACGGGTGGAGGCTATAGGGCGAGGCCGTGGGAGGTAAATGTAGGGTGACAGCTTCCTCGACAGTTATGGTGGACAGGACAGGGTATCTAGTGGTGGGGCTTGCGAGTGCAAGGCCGCGTGGGTGCGGTTCTCGGCGGAGGAAGCCGAAACTTTTAGCCTGTAACAATAGTTTATGGAGGGTTAGGCAGAGGCTTGCGGGAAGTGCTTAAAGAGTGTCTGGTTCTTACTAGAGGGGAGAGAATTTATAAGGGGAGAGATGGGTTTATCGTTTCTTCACCGGAGTAGCCTTGTGTTACTAGACACCCTGGGCTCGTGAAAATGAAGATTCATTGCCGCGAGTATGCTGGGATCCGGTGAGTTGAATAGTATTGGCGAGTGATGATGTGTGCCGTCTAGCGCGGCAAGGTTACGGTGGACAACGCCATGCTACGTAAACAGGTCACCTTTGAGCCTCAACACCTTATTCGGTCCCCAGGACTGCAACAACAGCTCCGCTTCGACAATCCACAATAGCTTCGCCATGGCGTTAGGTTCGGTTAGTGTTCTTGCCCATCTAGCGATACCTTCCTTTCTCTCGCTTACAGAGACTAACAGTTTGCAGTGGAAATCATTCAACTTCTTCATAGTTACACCCGTCAAAGCCATCGATGAAGCCGACAACGCACCTCCGCTATTTGAGGTATTTGACTTTCCTCGCTACCACACTCTCGGCTGGGGGCCTAACAATTGATCGCTGGGATAGGGCGCAGATATCACCGCTTTAACTTCCGGGTCTGATACTCTGTTCATTGGAACTTCGGTTGGGATCGTACATGTGGTCAATTCGGCATTTAAGATTGTCAGGTCGTTTCCGACGTACGAGAGTGATTCCGAACATGTGGGGAGTATTCGGCATATCAAGCAGGTGGAAGGAACGAAATTACTTGTTACGGTCAGCGAGGACTTGAGTACTGATCCTGTGCTGAAAGTGTGGGCTTTGGATAAGACGGAGAGGAAGACAGGGTTACCGCGGTGCCAGAGCACGGTTACAATTCAGAATGGCCGACGGCAGTTTCCGGTTAGTTGTGTTCACAGAAGTATCCAGGAGGGGTTGCTAACGGGAGGTATAGATATCCGCATTCGCTACTACGCCTTCGCTATCGCTTGTTGCCGTCGGGTTTGCTAACGGGTCTATTGTACTGATCCGTGGTGATCTAATTCATGATCGTGGTTCTAAGCAGAGGATTATCTTCGAGTCTGAGGAACCTATCACAAACCTGTGCTTCTCGCCACCGCCAACAACTCCGAATGCTCATGCTCACCATGGAGGCTTCGGCCCCTACCGCCACACACCTGCCCCCGATGGTGGGGACACTTTGTACGTTTCGACTATTGGCCGTATAATGACATTGATTACGGCCGGTAAGGGAACTGGCCAACCGAGAGTGCTAGAACCACAGGGGTGTGGACCAGGATGTATGAAACCTGCTATCGATTTCTCGTCTGAAGAAAAGGGCCTCGCCGGGGAGGGAAGTGATATCGTTGTAGCGAGGGATGATGCAATATACTTCTATGGGCCGAATGGGAGAGGGGCATGTTATGCATATGAGGGGCCGAAGGAAATGGTGCACATCTTCAAGAATTATGTTGCCTTAGTCTCTCCACCAGCTTCGCAACCTTCTACCGCGCCCAAGTCCGGCGGGATGACAGGGACACTGAAGAGGCTTGTGGGGAGGAGTGTTTCAACAGCAGTTACAGAAGATCCGTTCGATGTGACAAAATTTACTCTTCTAGACACGGAACTGAAGTTTGTGGCACATTCAGAGAGATTAATTTCTGGTGTCAAACAAGTGTTTAGCACCTGGGGTGATTTGTTTGTTTTGACATTCGATGGGAAGGTTCACCGGTACCATGAGGTCAGTTTACAGGAGAAGCTGGGTATTCTGTATGCCAGAAACCTTTATATCCCTGCCATCAACCTGGCACAGAAAGCTGGAGTTGGGGAGGCGAAATTGCGAGCGATATACAGGCGATATGCCGATTACCTGTATGGCAAAGGAGACTGGGATGGGTCCATGCAATGGTACATCAAGGCCATTGGTAAATCGAACGAAGAGGGTGTCAGCACTGTCATACGGAAATTCCTGGATACCCAGCGGATTCATAACCTCATTGAATATCTGGAAGAGTTACATATGCATGATATCGCAACGTCAGATCACACGACGTTGCTCTTGAACTGCTACGCCAAGCTTAAGGATATTGAGAAATTAGAAAAGTTTATCAAGGTGTCTTCCGGTGAGGGCTTAAGGTTTGACGTTGATACTGCTATTGCTATGTGCAGGCAAGCCGGATACTATGAGCAAGCTGTATACCTGGCGGAGAGACAGGGTGAACATGAGGCTGTCGTTGGAATTCTTGTGGAGAATCTGAGGAAGGTGGATGAGGCCCTAGGATACACCAAAAGACTAGAGCCTGAGATTGTATGTTCTCGTCTATGCCTTCGGTTATGCTATTGCTGACTATCTTTTAGGCATACTCCAGTTTGATGAGATATGCAAGGACCTTCCTGCAGGAAGTCCCACAACAGACTACCGACTTCTTCATTGAATATTATACTGGGAGGTATATCGCCACGAAGAAGGAGGAGCCAGGCGCCCAAACACAGCAACAAGAAGGGAGAATTCAGAGTTACCTTAACGCCTCCCTGTTGCAACAGTTGCCGTATATGGGAGGGGGGGGGACGGCAGGAGGTACATCACCGAATACGAATGCATCAACAAATGCCACCGCTAGCGCTTCACCGAAGAAGATTTTGGACTCGGCTGTTGGGGAGGGAGGTACCGTCCCGTTAGACCTTCCAGCGCCTTACAAGCCTCCGAAGCCCAGAACTGCGTTTTCGTCGTTTGTCGACCACCCGAAGGAGTTTGTAGAGTTCTTGGAGAATGTGCTGGAGACGGCTCGCGAGGGTGTGCTTGGTGAAGGGGATCGAGTAGATATATATACTACTTTGTTTGAGATGTACCTTCAGCGAGCTAATGAAGCCAAGACTAATGAGGAGAGGCAGCAATGGGAGACTAAGGCGAAGGGTATTATCGAGGATAAAGAGGTAAAATTTCTCCCCACCTTATATTTCGGACACTACTGAAGAAGAGAAAAGACTTCGATAGATACGTCTAACGTCCTTTTGCTCTCCCATCTCTCTAATTTCAGAGATGGCACTGTGTTGGTTCGTGAGAAGCAAGGTCTACGCTTTGATATATTCAGATCCTGCTGCTCAGCCGGAGATACTGCCGGTGCTGTCCGAGCATTGAAAAAGTACGGGGCGGAAGAGCCGCAGCTATACATCGCAGCGTTATCATACTTCACAAGTAGCCCCAAAGTTCTTACCGATGTCGGAGAAGCCGAATTGCAGCGGGTGCTCAAGGTCATTGATGAGCAAGGTTTGATGAAGCCTCTGCAGGTGGTACAAACGCTAAGTACTAATGCCGTCGCTACGGTCGGCATGGTCAAACGCTACCTCGGTGACACCATCGAGAAAGAAAGACGTGAGATCGAAAATGTATGTTTCCGCTTTCGCCAACCCGAATCCTATTTATCCTTAACAAACTAACAATTGTAGAATCGCCGGATGATTGAAACCTACAAAACAGAGACGGAGAAGAAAAAGGCCGAAATTGAAGACCTTGGCTCAAAGCCCAGCGTCTTCCAATCCCAACGCTGTCTCGCCTGCGGCCTCCAACTAGAGCTCCCAACAGTACACTTCCTTTGTAAACACTCCTTCCACCAGCGGTGCCTCAACAATGTCGACGACAACCCAGAATGCCCGACATGCTCGGCTTCGAATCAGACTATCCGCACGCTTAGAAAGGCCCAGGATGAGTATGCGGATCGCCACGAATACTTCAATTCACAGCTACAGGAGTCGAGGGATAAGCTTGGGACTGTTAGTGAGTTTTTTGGGAAGGGGGTCATGGCGGCGCCGCCGGTGTTTAACTAACGTTTGTTGGACGGGGTTATTATTATTTCGTAGCTATTATGGTAGTTCTTTTTTCCTCTTCTCGTTTTTATATCATAGGTAGAAATCTGAGTAGAGCTTCTGAAGGAAACGGTTACATTGACTTGCGCGGTTGTGAGGTTCGGGTTGTTCGTAGGTTAGCATAGTATGATACCGGTACCGGTGCTGCGAGCGGAAGACCTCTAAGGTACGATATTGTAAACTATTTACTCCTTTTTTGAACTAGTGTCAAGTGACAACTAACCACATGCGGTATAAACTTGCCAAACCCGCTATGCAGCCGAGGCTGCCATGCATGGGACACACAAGCAGCAGTAAGGTGCGGTCCCATTTCGATTCGGCCACTTTGTTGGATTGCCCATCATAGGGCATGCGGTTAGGTGGTAATGCGGATATGCGGCTGCACGGATAGACTATGGGTATGCGAATGGGCGGGTATGATAGGAGATAAGGCTCTAGGACATGTGGCTTTATGGTGCGCTATGTCTAGGCACTTATGATACAAGCATATAGAACCCGAACATTTGAATCCGAATTTTGTATGGGCGGTCAGACACGCATAGGCAATTTACCATACAAATTCCTCATCCCTGTGTTCGGGCTCTTTATGCCTGTAACTTGTATATAGCAGTAGGCTGTTGTTTTCACATCCTCTGCTGCCAAGCATAGGATGCCGCATTAGCTGGTCAAATTCAACCCGTAATTAGCTGCCACCAGCTAATTTGTGTCGGGTTAGCAGCTCCAGATCCGATCATACTTTGTGAAATTGTTTAATACGTACTCCAGGTTGGAAACTGATACAAGTGCCGGTATGATACTAGTACGTGTCTGAACACCCTCTCCCTCACCCAATTCAGAGCACATTGTTACTGGGCTGATTTCGAACTACCATAGTTGCCACTAGCGGCGGGTCGAGTTTCACCAGTAAATGCGGTAGCTGTGCCAAGGTTCCTGCCGATTATGTAACTACGCGCAGTTCCAAAATCTTACTGTATTCGAGTACTAGTACAGCACTTCTAAGACGTGCCAGTGTTGTTTGGAACGGTACGTTGCAACTAGAGAGGGAATATGGAATACTGCTCACTCTTTGGTGCTAGGATCCAAACTAAGATCAACCCTGCGCAAATAAAATCCTTGCCCGACCCTCTGTACTCAGCATATCTGTGGACAGCCTCGCCCGTCCGCTAACTCATACTGTTCTGAACTCCCAAAAATGTATCCTGAACTACATCTTATTCCAGTGGTCAATGGTTAGGGGGCCGGTGGCTGCGGGCATTTGCAGGAAGGCCAGGATTTCAAAGCTCCTTGTAGGGGTCGGAGTAGGCAGTTGATAAAATATGAGATAAAGATAACCCTCCTTCTCCTGTACTCGAGTACAGTACTCCCAGGTTACTAAGGGGGGATTTGGCATAGTGATAATTGAGAAGTGTGCATCGCCAAAGACCTCAAGCAAATTGTGAAACTTTGGGGCGAAAATAAAGTTTATTACTGGAAGATCATCACCCTACCAAAAGCCCGGTCGCAAACTGCGGTCTGAATGGGGTTTCCACACAGATATCGTTATGCAAAATAGCCCCTAACTTACTCAATATCAGGTTTGCTAATTCCCGAGGTTGTGTGCTATACAGCGGTTTTGAAATCCGAAGTGAACTCCTATAGCACCACATATCACGCCACTGATAGAACCACAGCGGTGACTATTAATACAATAATATATACAAGTCCCCTCGTCCAGTGCCACTTCCCAAATTGGGTGATTCTAAGATTCTGTACTAGGTCCCATTCTGCAATGCGTGTTATTTAGGCATTTTGACATTTTTGGCTAACGGCCTCTAGTGAGTTTACGGTGGGCTACTGCGCAGTGCCCCATCGTGTAGTGCGTTCAGTAAAAGTAATTTTCGAACCCTTGCATTAGCGAGTGATATTCTGTGATGATGTATTTGGATGGGGTTGGATTACTGGCATGACATCTTCAGTGTATACTCGAGGCGAAGAATGCCACTCGCTTTCTCTTTTCATGCAATCCTGGGTATATGGGGTTAATCTCGGGACATTAGCCGAAATAAGTGCGGCTGCCTCCCGTCAACTTACTCTGAAACCCAGCCCCACAAGGTAGTTTTCGGGGTCAGCTTGGTGCACCAGTACCGCACTTGGGGCGGGGATAAGTCTTCGGAACCAGCGACCGACGGCTAGGCCAACAGTAGTAGACAAAACACCGGAATAAAACTACAAAACTTTTCTACCGAGTGTATTAATCTCAAGCGAAAGGGAAAGAGAGAGAGGGAAGGTGACTTGAACGGAGTAGACTATTATTTAAGTCGAGGTAAGGGATCCGTGGGGTGTTCGCAAGAGATGAAAAGAACCTCAGCGCAGCAAAGAATTGCACAATCCGCACTCAATTTACCACTTCCCAGATCTGTGGCTCGACCACCTGCTGATCCGCAGCAAAGCCACTGCGGAGTAGGCGATTCCTGACTTCACTGGGTTTCCTTGTTTCACCTCTCTGTGGGATATCAGTGAATTGAGGGGAGGTTTTCTATTGTGGAAAGTCCCCCGACTTGCGTATAGCACCGGCGCTGCGGGGAGTGCTGTACCGGTAGACCTTCATCCGTGGGATGTAGACTAGTATGTGCTCGTGCAATATCATACAACAAGGGAGTGAAGGATGTATGGGTATGGTATCGTAGGGCATGGGTATGTCATGACAAAGTTGCGACGAGGCCCTCGGATTGCCCGTGTTTGTAGTCTATTCATATCATATGAATACTCGCGGTGTCGAAGCGTTTTTAAAAAAGACTGCTATTGCATACCACCAAAATTTGACCTTTTTGCTAGGATCTCGGCCGTATGCAATAGCAGTCTTTTTTAAAAACGCTTCGACACCGCGAGTACTGTGTTGGTGCCAGGGTCCGCTGCAGTACTTGGGTGCCAGGGCTATGGTCAGGGGTTAAAACTCCCCTCCACTTTACATAGTCCTCGAGCACACGGGATCTGTAAATTCGGGACACATCAGAGACCGGTGTATAATATTGACAACATCACAGAGGCTGTGGGCACATGATTTCGCAAGGTCTGGACCTGTAGCGGTAGGTCGTATAGTAGTGTTACCGGTATCGTACATACGGTGAAACAGACCCGAGGGGATCAGAAAGGAGTTTGTCAACAGAGTCTAAGATGGGGAAATCGTCGCTTTGGGGGAACCCGGGATAACCGGCCTTAGATCAATGGTGCTGTAGTTTCCCTAGTTTTAACTCATAAACCTGATCGGCTGCCCAGTCGAGAAACTCTACGATATATGATGTCTAGCACTTGCTATCTGTGCTTAAGCGCAATTCATTTTGCCTACATAACATACAAGAAGTGGGGCTTGACTGGAACAACCTCGAAACAAATTATAAGTTACATTCGAAATTTTACTATCTCTCCGGGTGCTGCTCCTGCTTGGGAAGCACCAAACCAGAGAGGACCATCTTCTAAGCACTTCTATTGAGCTATATATTCCTAAGGATGGGGAAAATTATCGTGTTGGTTTTCGGTTGGTTTCACCGTAATATATCGTAGACCAGTACACGGTATTATCCCTCACATAACGAGCAGTAGGAGCTCGCTGCTGCAACAGTGGTGGCCCTGTATGGCCGAGCTACCTATGCGAGGGCCTGATGGACTTCATATTCTCGCTGTCATCCAATTAATCCGGCACCGGAACAATATGGTGGATATGAAGCCATTATCGTCGGTGATAGACCAGAACATCATCCTATATTGCACGAGTTGTGAGTCACAACTTTACCACTCCCGACGTCGGAGAGTTTTTGGGAAAGACTCCCACTACATGCCACCAGAATCTGGCCCTTTCGCTTGGATCTAGGCTGAACGCAATCATGAGCAGTTCTTTTTGGAAGTGCTTTGACACTGCGGATAATTTGATGACTCGTCCTGCACGGATTTGGTCCTTGAAACGGAGAAGCTGCGGTATGCAACCCACTGACTGGCATCCTGTCTGATCCTGCAGGGCGTGATCTCGTGTCATGACAGGGATAACGCGCTGCTGGAAGAACGCGTTTGACTCACCCCTTGGCGTGCTGCTGGCACTGTGCTCGTATGATACCAACACGTGCACAGGCGCGTACCCCTCCCCCACTGTGAAGCCCAGCATTTTTCCCATAAAGAGGGGAGGGGGAGACGCGTTAATTAGATTTTTCATCTTCATAATAGTCTATTTATCAATTATCAACATATCAGAAGGAAAAACGAGAGAAAATTATTATCAGAGTCGGTCAGATACACATAAATATGCCCCCCATATCCAGGATACCTCTCCTTGTGACCCCCGTCCCACTTCCCCAGCGGCTCCCGGAACTTCCCGTCCCCCCTGCCAAATTCCTTCACCACGTTCAGGCAAACCCGGATGTTCCTCTTCGCCAGCTTCTTCAACCATTCATCGAGTATGAGGCGGCCCTTCGTGCCTATTTTGCTCAGGCTCCCGATCACCAGTTTGTCAAGGGTGATGTCAATCTCGTCTCATTGTTCGAGGATGAGAATGAGAGCTTGCTCAAGATTCGTGGGAGGAAGCTTGATGAGAGTCCGGAGGAGCAAGAGAGGTATATTCTTTCCTTTCAGGGGAATATCCGACTTGGACTGACTCTGGAGTTAAAGATATGTGATGCCGTTGAGCGAACAAGTCCGGAGGTCTGATGGGGAGCCGGCGTTGGTCAGTTCATTGGAGGATTTCAAGAAGAACTTTGCTATCTTTAGTGAAGGGGCTCTGATGAACCTTGATTGGAGTCATGTTGTTGGTCAATACCCCCTCCCGATTCTTGCTACATCCAAGTACTAATGTTGCTCAGCCGCCGGCTCGTCCGTCCTAACCCCCCTTCTGCGCGTGCCGGAAGAGTCAGGTAAGAGCTTGAGTGTGAGGTTGCTCCGCGAGTATTATCATGATACTCTTGCCCCCGCCTCCGACATCGATTTGTTCATTCATGGGATTGAGGACCCGCAAGAAGCCATCGAAAAGATGGCGGCTATTGAGAACACGATCAAGGATAATCTTCTCTGGGAGACAACGTGAGTGGTATCGAGCGGGCGTGGTTGACCAAGCTAATTCAAATTGATCAGGACTGTGAGAACGAAGAATACCATCACTATTGTCAGCCAGTATCCGAACAGGCACGTTCAAATAGTATTAAGGCTGTACAAAAGCATCTCCCAGATCCTTACTGGCTTCGACGTGAATTGTAAGTCCACTTGCCGTCTCTCAGTTTCGCCCTTATCTCTCTCAAAAATACCTACTAACGGTGCATCTTAAGGCGCATGTGTTGCTTATGATGGTACTCGAGTCCTGGCGATTCCTCGTGCGTAAGTATAATATGATCCCGGACCTTTTCAGCGAACCCTTGGAGCTAATATTTGCTGTAGTATCGCGGCTGCCATGACCCAATGCAACGACATTGACCTTACCAGAAGATCTCCTTGTAACCGGCCCTTGTTCTTTGCTTCCCCTTCTTTCTATTTGATATTCTCTAGGATCTAACAGCAGATCAGCATACGAGAATCGTCTTGCCAAGTATTCTCTTCGAGGGTTCGAGGCCTACTGTCCGTTCCTAAACCGCTCGCGCATCGACCCAACCATATACGAACGAGCGTTCAATAGAACCGTCGGTTTAGCTAGGCTCCTTGTCCTCGAAGCCCTCCCTAAGCCTGAGGACCGAGATGCATACGTACGCCAGAGAAAGGAGGAGATGGGGCGTCCGGCGAAACTTTACCCCTCCCCCTGGATCAGGAACCAAGGTAATAAAAAAGAGGGGGCGGATGAGGATCTTGCCGAATGGAACTTTGAAGATATGTCGAATTACGAGAGATTCTCAATTCCTTACGGGCCAAGTTACAGCGCTAAGAAGTGAGCTTCCCTGATAGCTTGCTGTGGACATTCAATTAACGAAAGCTAGGATTGAGAGGCTGTTTATTAAGAGGGATCTCCTATTGAATGCGGAGTGGAACCCCCGGAATGCCCCCCCTCACCGCACAGTCCAACTCCATCGACACCCCGTATTTCTTGGCACTGTCAAAGGCGTGGCTGTAGACTGTTGTGGCTTCTGTCCAGAGCCATTGGGCGATGAAGAGAAAAAAGTACAGGAGCAGGAGGACGTCATGTATGTCCGTGGAGACCTCAAGTTCCTCAAGGACGACCCTGGTAGACAAGAGATTGGTAGCTTTTACCCACTCGGCCCGGAAGATTATACTGAAATGGCATATGTTGGAAACACGGAGCGATTCTGCCAGGCTATTGTTAAAAATGACCTTGAGTTCGTTAGGTCTTGGTGCACTACGGGAGAGGGGAAAGCAAACATCAACCGTCGGGACTTTTGCGGCCGAACTCCATTGCATTTGGCTGTGTTGAACGAGGGCGTCCTGGTCGAGATTGTGCAGACCTTGATTGACACTGGTGCAAGGCTCGTAGCAAGAATCCAGGACGGACGCACGGCGCTCCACATCGCAGCAGGGAAAGGGAGGGTTGATATCATCACCGCGTTACTCAAGAAGAGCGAAGAGAACGAGCATGAAAGAGACCTCAGGGATGAAAAGAAGAGAGCTGCGGAAAGCTCGCGGGCCAGGGAGGTCGACGCTGATACCGACGCGGACATGTCGGAATCGATTCACTCACAGTCAGATTTGTCTGGCGAAGAATTTGAGTACATGAGAGTTGGGACTAGGTCAATTGCTGCAGAAACCGCCACTGATGGCTCCTATGTGAGGGTGAAGAGGAGTGAAGAGGAAGAGGGGCTGGTGGAGGGAGCAATCGATGATGGTGACGATCAGGACGATATATATGACATTAACGTCATTGATTGGGATTACCAGATGACACCTCTCCACCATGCTATCGTTCGCGGTCACTGCAACGCCGTTGAGTTATTAGTCTCCGACTTTGGAGCCGATCCGCTTATGCCGATGAAGATCTTTGGGGTGGGGTTCTGCGGGGGACCCAAAATTCCAAGAGCAGCTGTGCTTGTCCTTGCTCTTGTTTTTCTACTCCCTTATGAAAAGCAGGCTGAGATGGCCGCTACGCTTCTGAGGGTAGGCGCAAGGACTTCACAGGCGGATAGTTTCTCCAAAGCCACCGGATTGCTAAATGCAGTGACGCATGGCGCAATCCCTGTTCTGGAAGAGATGTTCGAACTCGATAGCCCAGGGGCGAGGAGCGTTCTCAATAAAGTTTCCACTTACAACTCCCCAGAAGCGACTACACCCCTTACAGCAGCTTTGAAGGGGGCAGGAACAAGCAAATCGCTCGATATCGCGAATTACCTTCTTGACAAGGGTGCAGCCGGCTATATCAGGTTTGACGATTTTCACCGCTGTTTGAGGAAACGTTACGGCTCATCGTATCGAGGAAATAATGACGATCACTCGTACAAGGCACTTAAACAAATCATCGAAATCGCTATTGAATGTGAGTATACATGCGCACTCATACCACGTCTCATAAAGGCGGGGGCAGACCCGTCGGCTATCGCTTCGTCTACATTGAATAGATTTGGTTTCACAGGATCATCTCTAGTTTCGGGTGAAACTGTTCTTGACCAGTTACGCAAAAAGATCCAAGCGTACCGCAATTCCCTCGACGCAAAGCCGGAGGCGGCTGTTACTGTTTGGAAGGAAGAGCTGCTTCCTACCTCTTTTCTTGACAGCTTTCCAGAGGGGTCTTGGGAGCGATTCACTGCCGAATTTGCTTGGAAGAGAGAAAACCAAGCCCGAAATTTGAGGTCAGCAAATAGTGGGCAGTTTGTGGGGATCGGTATGGATCGGGTGGCAAAGGCGAAGCAGAGGGAAGAATTTGAGAAACTTTTACGATTATTTGAAGAGACTGAGAAGGTATTGCTCGAGGCTGGGGCAAAGACTTTTGAAGAGTTACATCCGCCCGCAGCGCCAGCCCAGGCTGGGCAAGGCACATCTACCTTTAGTCCTTTCGGCCAGTGTAACCTATTTGGCGGCCTAGCAACCCCGCCCGCTTTTACGGTACCTTTTGATGTCTCGATTCCCTGCGAAAAAGATACACTTGAGCGGTATAGCAAACTATTTAATGCAGTTTGGAAAGGAGATCAGGAAACTGTAAAGACTCTTACAACAGGCCCCTCCGGAGAACCCCCCATGCCAGCTCTTCAAATCTCTGTGAGTAGCCGGGGATGGACCACACTATGGATAGCTATCTACCGCCGCGATTACGCCATGGCTAGACTGATATTGGAGATCGTGAAATCTCAATACGAGGAGCCGGGCAAGAAGCAGGCTGGAAAGATGGTCATGATCAATATACCTGGTGATAGCGATGACGATGATTGCAGCGAACATTATTTCCAAGATGCTGGCGACGAGGACTTCACTATTGAGGATGTTGGCGCAGTGTCTGATTTTGTCAAGTGCGGCGTTTCCCCATATGACTTTATTCGCCAGAGCCCGCCCCAACTAGACGAGCTCCTGGGCGAAGAGGAGGAAGCTTTACTTAGGAAGCAGAAACTACTTCAGGTAAGCCTAATACGAAGATTTCCCATGGAGGCTCTTCAACTGACTTTCTGTTGCACTAAACTAGTGGATGGGAGGGTGGACCATACTTTCATTATCAATATACAAGGACGATTCAGAGCTCTTCGAATTCATACTATCAGCGGTAGAGGAGTTTGGCGGGCCTGGGGCTCCTGAGGAGTACATCCTCCCATTCTATGGGATGCAACGGTATACCGCCTGTGCACATGTTAGATTGGCGCTCGCCCTAGGTCGGGTATGGGTTCTGGAAGAGCTGATGAAGCGGTACACATTTGGGATCCACTATGATTCATTGAGGGAACAAGATCACGAAATTCAGAAAGCTAAGCCCAAGTATTACCGAGGCCTAGTAGTCAATGGCACAAGGGCGCAAGTAAACAACCCGTATGAAACCTCCTCGCCAAGCACAAAGGATGTCCAAAAACCACTTCAGGTGGCGGCGTACTTTGGAAATCTTGACTCGATCAAATGGCTTTTGAGTGGTCGGCCTTGGAGTTGTCTCGATTCGTTCATAGGCCGCAACCCCGAAAATGAGTGTGCCAAGTTACTGAGGAATCAAGGAGACGCACTACCGAAGATATTCAGAGAATCACTTGGCTTGGACAATAGAAACCTCCCGCATATTTGCCTGTTAGGATGGGCTGGGCCCGATCCAATGGAGGCCTTCCAGTTCTTGGTCTCACGTCCTGGGTCCTTGGACTCTCGCACTAACGCCGGTTTCACGCCTGCGCTGTTCGCGATTATCTATCAGCGGATTCACGCAATCAAATACCTCCGTCGAGAGGATGTTGCCGCCGATTTTTCCACTCGTGACTTTATGGGCCGGAATGCTCTGCACTTAACTTTTTGCGACATTCACGATCGTCCCAATTTGTCAGTTTCTATGATTGAGGAAATAGTGAAGCTCCTCCCTGAAGATAAATTGGCGGATATGTTCTTGCAGCGCACACGGCGCCATGGACACACGCCCTTTGCGCACCTTCTCCAACAATCATACCAAGTTCCCACGTACTCCCGGCTCCCCGTTCACGTTGTGAAAGCCCTTCTCAAGCACTCCAAGGGTATCGAGTTGGGGCTTTTCGACTCTGAAGGGAATCTCCCGATTCATACTGTAGCCACACTCCCCTCTCTTCTTCGTTATCCTCTGAGACTTCCGTGCTGACATGGGGGAACTACTAGATTCTCCGGAGAAACATGACAATCTCCGCCCGTCTACTCCTCACCCTCAAGCCAGAACACATAAACACGGAAAATGCCTCGGGCCGCACCCCGCTGGAAATTGCAACGAGCAACTACCTCACGAAGATCTCCCAAAATCCCCAAACCATCAACACCTACCAGGCCAGAACATCCCGTACCACCTTCGGTTTCCTCACTCCGGAAGGCCGTGCTGCCACAGCCCCAGGGGGTGGGGAAACGGTGGGGAAGGAAAAGGAGGAATGGGACACACCCGACGTAAATTCTGCATTCGAGGTCGCGTGCAAGGCAGCTAGAGAGGCTGGGTGCGGTAGGGCGCTGGTCAGCCTGCACGAGGCGCGGAGTCTCGTGCAGAGGTTGCAGGGCAGCAAGAACCTACCCGCCATCAAAGAGGAGGAAGAGGTGTATAAGCGTCAGCGCGAGGTAGAGGGGCAGTTCGACCCCATGTGGGCGGTAATGTACTAGTGGTGTTTAATGTGGTTTGCTAGTTGGGGGGGCTCTCTCTGTATTTCGTTTATTGTGTTCTTCCTTATGGAGAGATTATTATTCATATCTATCGAGCATGATCATAAATTATCACTCGTACGTTTGGCCACCGGTTAGGGCATCGCTGGCCCGAAGGGGGAGGTTTGTGCTAGAAATCATCGGAAGCCCTGCATAGCACGGTAGCTGGCGCCTATGAAACCCCTTTCGGAGGACCAAAGAGGCCCGAGGAAGAAGGAAAAAAGCAATGATGAACCATTTTCACGAATAACTATTGCACCAGTGAGTACAATAGAATTGTTGTTCTTTTTTTGCCTAGGTAGAGTACCGAGTGGTCGACCTATCACCCCCCATGAAGGCAACAACAGCGACAATAATGCCTACGGTCTAGCCCCGGCCCCCCCGGCCACTCCCTCTCCCTTCTTCTACCCGCGAGATGGCATACGCTCTCCAGGACACTCCTAGGGTAAGTTAAAGGGAAAACGGGGCAGCGCGTATAACGCCGGTGAGGTAATTGGGGAGAGGTGAAATTAGGAATTACCGGGAGAGAAACAGAACGTAAATTGTAGTGGAACTTTTTTGTGGGTATTGGGTTGGATTGGGTAATTAATTGGTTGGTAAATTAGTGGATACGGGGCGGGGTGCATGGTTGAGCGTGTTTCAGGATGGGGGGTGGTGAAGTTGCGTTTGGTAATTGTCTTAACTCGGGGGTGACTGGCTGAGGTTGCCGTGCCGGGGGGTGGGGTGGGTTCTACTGTGGTGGGGTGGGTGTGAGTGGTATAAGTGTGAAAGTCTTGTCGGTGGTCGTAGGCCCTTGTACTAGTACAGGGCCACTGTGATAGCTTGTCTTTATGTTAGAGGAAGGGATATAGTAGTTGGGTTTCCCGGGAGGTGTGTACCGGGAGGATCGCCGGTTTGATGGGTGATTCCCGTGATACGATAATTGATTCGCGAAGCGTCAATGAGATTTGGCAGACATTTTTATAGCAGAAAAGAAAAAATAGCCTTTTTTCTTTCCTTCTACATCCGAGTGATCATATACAACCGTTCACCCATTTTTATAGCCCCCCGATAGGTAGAAAGCTAAGGGGGGGAGGGAAAAAGGGAAGGGGGGGAAATGAAACGCCTCTAGTTTTACATAACGCTCACTCCTCACCCGCCTAGCTAGGGGAGCGGGGGGGAAGGGAGGAAGAGAAATGATAAAATAAATAGATATCGCGAAAAGTAACATGACATAAAGCATTGTTTCCTTTTCTCCTTTTTGTCCTTCCTCTTCCAGACTCATGTATAATTGTTGCGCCCAAGAAGGATATGACCGCAGGAGGGAAACAGGGCTGGGTGGAAATGGTAACTTTTTTATCAAGAATTTAGCATGTATTTATGAAGCAGTAGCGAGGGAAACGCCGCCACCGAGCAAAGAGCAATCTGGGGCGCCGGCCTTGATATCGTCGACGGTTACGGTGACCGCGCCTGCCTGAACGAGTGCTGTGCGGAGGTCATCAATCAAGTCTTGGACGCTAGATTGGTGTCAGTACTGCTGGGGAGCAAAAATTGTAGAGAAGAGGGGGGTGGATACTCTTCGATTCCCACACAGAGCCTGATAAGATCTTCAGGCATCCTTCGCTCCGCTCTTGTCTTTGCATCGATACTGGCATGGCTCATGCGGCTAGGAGGGACATTAGCCAAGTCCAGGAGCTTGGAATAGGAAAGTTTTTTTTTACCATGGCATGGAAATCAAACTATTAACACATCCGAAGCTGACACTGATAGCCCAGAGACGGGTAGATTCTACAATCTTCTCGCTCAAGAGGGTATCACCAGTTTCAAAGCTCAAAACTGCGCCAGCACCTCGAGCCATGCTCCAGTGGAGATCATACTGCGGGTGGCTCTTAAGACCCGGGTACCTGACCTTGAACCCACGGTCTTCCAGAAACACCGCAATTTCCTGCGCACTTGCTTGCTGTTTCTCCATTCTAACACTAAGAGTCTTGACTCCTCTCAGCAATAGCCATGAATCGAATGGCGAGAGCCCACAGCCTGTGGAATTTATTGTAAAGTATAACCTTTCGCCTAGGGACGGGTCGTTAGTTGCAATCACACCTGCCATAAGATCGTGATGGCCCGAGAGGTATTTAGTTCCGGATTCGCAGACAATATCCGCACCGAGATCCAAGGGATTCTGCAACAAGGGGGATAGCATGGTGTTGTCCACACAAACAATTGCATTGGGATTAGCGGCATGTGCCAACGAGGCAATACCCGGTATATCTGTGATCTTGATGAGTGGATTTGTTGGGCTTTCAAGAATGACCATTGTGGTTTTTAGTGTGAAGGTCTCCCTCAAAGTGTCGACATTGGTGATATCTACATGATGGACGGTGATACCAGCGTGTATAGAAAGGTATTTTAGTAGTCTGTTTGTGCCCCCATAAAGATCGTCGCCAGTGACAACTTCGTCTCCTGGCTTTAGTAAACGGGTGATCACGTCCAGAGCTCCCATTCCAGAAGAAACGACAAGTGCTTGGCTTGCGGACATGATCTTTGCAAGGTGGCGCTCTACGTGCGATCTAGTTGGATTTCCGGACCGTGTGTAGTCAAATGTCCCTCCTCCAGATGCAGATTTTTGTTTAAAAGTAGCAGACTTTCAAAGATTCGCTAGTCAGTGCCTGGGCAGACGGTTGAGGTCCTAGGGGGCAAACCTGGTATATGGGCACAGACGACGCATCGTATTGATCAGAATGCTCGGTGTAAACGAGTTCCGTAGCCAGAGCATACTTTCTCCCATTTGTGGGAGTAGAAGGGGCTGGCGAAGGGGGAAGGTCATTTCCGGAGATATCAATTTTCGAGAAAGCCTTCGATATTGAAGAATCAGTCGGACCATTGAAGCTTGACATTGTGGGAAATTGGGGGGTCGGTGGTGTTGCGGGGGCGGTGAATGATGGTGATTAACAAAAAGAGTTGGTAGAGGTAGGGGAGACGAATAGAAGGTAATTCAGGGCCCAAAGATTGGAGAAGGTGGGGAAGGGTGCAGGGCTCGAGCAGCAATACAGGATCCAGCTACAAGAGACAGGTGAAGGAATGATTTTCACCTGTGATATAAACTACAGCTCAGTGAGGATACTTGATCCAACCTCGGCCGGCTTCTTTGTCACTAGATTATCTAATCTCATCTAATCTGATCTACACCCGCCGATTAAAACTAGCCCTTTATAGGCCAATGCATCTTGGTGTGAAATCGCGCTACCTGGCGCGTCTCCCCACATTTGCAGGTTACTCCACTTTGTGCCCTGGCTACTATCTCTGACCGAACCATCATTAGCAATGACCGACGATGGAGGTGAATGCGCCAACCCGCTCCTCCTTGGGTTTCTGAAGGACTGGTATGATACCGCAAGGCAACAAAACTCCAAGGGAGTGGCTACGTATTTATGCATTCCTTGCACCTTCGGTCAACCCAATTTTAATAGACTTATAGCTACAGAAATGCCTACGAATCTATGAGAGCATGTCCGGTACCCTTTCAGCACCCTAGTGAAGCGATCGAACTGAAAGGCCTTGGGCCATTCCTCTGTGAGAAACTAACACAAGCTCTGAAAGTCTATTGTGAGGCCAATGGTCTCCCGATGCCAAGAAAGACAAAACGACGTTAGATTCCCACTCACCTATGTTTATTATTTGTATTAAAGACCTAACAGACGTCCTAAACAGGCCGTGCCCGCAATGACCCAGATGGAGAGGAGAGTGCTGTTGGAGAAGGGGCAGAAGCTGCCCCACCACCCAAGAAAAAACGGCCAACCAAGGCCTATATTCCTAAGAAACGCACTGGCGCATATGCGCTCTTATGCGCCCTTTACAAGAGTAATGAAGACGTGTTGACTAAAACGGAGCTCATCGATCGAGCGAGACCGTATTGTGATGCCTCTTTCGACGCTCCGGCCGAGGCGGGAAAGTTTTACACTGCCTGGGCCTCCATGAGGACACTCATAAACAACAACTACGTATATTCCAGTGGCAATCCGAAGAGATATATGTTGACAGAGGGAGGGGAGGAGGTTGGGAGGGGAATTCTGGCTGCCGAAGAGGGATTGGATGAAGGTGCCAGAGCCAGCGATGGCGGTGTTGGGGAGGCGGCTCAAGTTGGAGGTCCTGTAGCTAGAGGTGTGACCGCTTCAGGCAGCGTTGCTACCTCAAGGCCGAAGAGGACTCCTGCACAAGCCGTGCGTGATGCTTGGGGCGGGGATGGAAATGAGGCTAGCGATATAGCCCCGTCACGTCGTCGGCGCCGGGCTACTCGAGGACATGAGGAGGAGGAAAATAGACCTACCTTGCGGAGAATATCAGAAGAGCCAGAGGCCAATCCTAGGGCATCTAAGGATGGCGCCGACCTCGGTGATTGTGCAGGCGTGCTGGAGAGGAATTCCACGCGGCCTTCCCAGAACATTAGACAAATGAACGATGGGAGACGTTTGCCAGTAGTACCCTCGAGATCTCAGACACCATCTATAGCTCCGTTGCCTCGCACTTCCAACGAAATTGACCTGACACTCTCCCCAGAGCCTTCTTCAGCTACTGTCCTGACACAGAGGAGCAAATCGAGCGCCAATATTCCGACCGTTTCAAACAGGGGCAGCTACAAGACTGGAAATACCACGCCCCGGGCATCATCAATTGCATCGGCCGGCTGCAGCGTACCCACATTATCGCGGCCGCAGTCTCGTGCGGGATCTATAACAGCCTCCCGTGCTACCTCCAGTAGTAAGCCCACATTCCCTGACTTCGCGCCTGAAATAGTAAGGGCAGGATCATTCACCGTTCATTTACTCCTGGACAACCGGGAGGTTCGTGCGAGAAATGACCGCGACTATATCCAAGATAATCTCAAGGCTTGTGGCATAAACCCAATCACACGGCCACTACAAGTTGGCGATGCAATGTGGATTGCCTGCGAGAAGGGCGGTCGTAATCGCGAAATTGTTTTAGATCATATTGTCGAGCGGAAAAGACTTGACGATCTGGTAGCTTCTATCAAAGATGGGCGGTTCCACGAGCAGAAGTTCCGATTGGCGAAAAGTGGCCTGAAACACGTGACTTATATTATCGAGGATTTCACACTCAAAGAGGCCGATAGGGCAATGCAAGACGCTATGGATACTGCGATCAGTTCTACACAAGTTGTCAATGGGTTCTTCGTCAAGAGGACAGGCAAACTGGATGACACTATACGATATCTGGTCAGAATGACGAAGAGGTTAGCAAAGGAGTATGAGGTATAAACTACCCTCGCGCATAGCTTGACATATCTTTCTAATCAGCCTCGTAGACTAAGGATTTGAACTTGATCCCCGACAATCTCCTTGACTCGAGCACATATCAAGCCTTCCGCAAGCACCTGAATGAGAAATTCCCCGAAAAGCAGTTCAATATAAACTACCCCACTTTCTCAACCTTAGTCTCTAAGAGTGCCAACCTGAATCTCAGAGACGTATACCTAAAAATGCTCATGTGTGTTCGGGGCATCAGTTTGGAGAAAGCACTGCAAATTCAAAAGATATACCCCACCCCCATCGAACTGGTCGAGGCTTACGAGCGGTGCGCGAGCGAGGACGAGATGAAGGAGATGATCATGAAGCAGTTTGCAAATGCTCCCGGCCGGAAAAAGGTTGGGCCAGCCATCTCGGCAAAGGTCGCAGAGGTGTGGACCGGGGTTGGACAGGGTCCTGATGAAGAAGCTGAAGATAGCGATTAGGTAAAACTAGTAGCCTTTTCCTATATTTCTTTCTCGTTCCGGAGTATGGTTAGGTATCCTTGGTGGATGTTAGGCTGTACGTAGTATCTTCACTTTTTCTCTTTCACTATATTTGGTCTGTACATTTTTAGGGGCTTATCTCTTATAATATTTTATAAGTATTACATTATCCCATCCCCAGGTACAAAAGTACCAGCAGGTTATAAGGATCCCGAGTGCTAAATTGTATGATAACTTCGGAAACACGGAACATGGAAAGTTAGTCTCTATTATCCACCCGGCTGTCTGGTAGTGGTGGGTGTTCGTAAGTAAACTGCAACATACTCGAGTACAGTATTGGTACCACAGATAACTGCCGAAGAATGGCACAATAATACTCGGGATATAAGCCGACATCATAACCACAGCGTGTATGGAGGGGTCAATCGGTGAGGTCTTGAGGTACTTTCATCACGTGTCCACGTGAAATTGCTAACTCACTCCCCCAGACCGGGCATCTCCGGCCTATGCAGGTCCAACTCCGGGTATTCAATCATTTGCACTTGTATCAACTAGATAATCAAATGCTCCAAAGTTAATGCCTGCTGCTACGGCTACCCAGGGTTAGTTGAGTCCCTCGGCAACGTCAGAACTTCTTTTCATTCGGGGCAGCTGACGCCGAACTCTTATGGCTACGATATCAATAACCCTATTACCATATTACCGGTATAATAATATAGAGACATTTTGTGGATTATTTTGTTCTGATATTCCCTCCGCTTTACTAAACCAGAAGCCCCATCTTATGGCGAGAGGGGGAACACGGAGATCAGCTACACAGGGTTACTAAAAACAATTACTCCTGGTTTCCCCCCGTCACTTCCCCCACCCCACCTTGCCCCTCTGCCCCTCCCTTTATCGATAGCCCGATAAACCCAGGTACAGTATGATACGCTGCATTTCCCCACACCGCATTACTCCCTTCAGCCTGATTATGACCAATAGACTTAGGCGGCAGGGCTTCCCCACTACTATACAACCCAATAAATAGTTGTCGTACTTACCTTGCCTACCTACAGTTTCTCAAAAATGTCCTCATCCAACCAACGCCTCACCTCCATCACTGCACACATGTCTCCCCCTATTCCCACCTCGTTCGAAGCTGTGCCGCTGGCACCAGCCGACCCTTTGTTTGGCCTCTCGGCCGCCTGCAAGGCTGATACTTTTGACAAGAAGGTTAATTTGGTTATTGGTGCTTATCGTGACGACGATGCTAAGCCGTGGATCTTGCCGGCTGTTAGGAAGGTCTGTTCGTTAATGTTCCGCTCTTGAATGGGGTGTTAAGCTTGGGAACAAATTATTTTCAATAGGCAGATGCTATTCTCACAAGTGATCCAAATTTTAACCATGAATATCTTCCAATTGCTGGTTTGCCCGCTTTTACATCAGCTGCCGCCAGGTTGATTCTTGGGGAGGATTCCCCAGCAATCCAGGAATCAAGGGTGATTTGTCCTTCGCTTGAGCTTTCCGAATGGGTAGGATTTTAACAATTGCTTAGGTCACCTCGATACAAACCATCTCTGGCACTGGCGCAGTCCACCTTGGAGCCTTGTTTCTCGCTAAGTTTTACCCTCGCCTACAGAACCAAGAAGTCTACCTTTCAAATCCCACCTGGGCGAACCACCATCAGATCTTTTCGAATGTTGGCCTCCCACTCGCTTCATACCCATACTTTTCCGCCAAGACAAAGGGTCTCGATTTCGAGGGACTTCAAGCGGCCCTCGAGTCCGCGACGAATGGATCTATTATCTTACTCCACGCCTGTGCTCACAATCCTACTGGCGTAGACCCTACACGCGACCAATGGGTCAAGATCGCTGAGATAGTCCGCGAGAAGCACCACTTCCCATTCTTCGATTGCGCATACCAGGGCTTTGCCTCTGGTGATTTGGCCAACGACGCCTGGGCCGTTAGGTACTTCATTGAGCAAGGGTTCGAACTTTGTGTTGCTCAGTCGTTTGCAAAGAATTTGGGCCTTTATGGAGAGAGGGCTGGATGTTTCCATTTTATCTCCCCCCCAGCTCCTTCCGCTACAGAAACCAACAAGAGGATTTCCAGTCAATTGGCAATCCTGCAAAGGAGTGAGATCAGCAATCCTCCGGCCTATGGTGCTAGAATTGCCAGCGCCATCCTAAACGACGAAAATTTGTTTGCCGAGTGGGAGGATAACCTCAGGGAGATGAGTGGACGCATAAAAGATACGAGGAAAGCATTGTTTGACAAATTGGGTGAGCTTGGAACACCTGGCGATTGGTCACATATCGTGAAGCAGATTGGGATGTTTTCTTTGTGAGCTCCCCCCTTCAGAAGTCCGGAAACAAGCATGAACTAACTATTTGTAGCACTGGTTTGACTGAGAAGCAAGTATTGAGACTTAGGGAGGAGTCCCACATTTATTTGACCAAGAATGGACGTATCTCGATGGTATGTGTTGACTGGCTTCCCCAACGGTGAATACAGAATGCTAACAACCCTTTCAGGCTGGTCTAAATTCCCGAAATGTGGAATATTTCGCCACAGCTGTGGATAAGGTAGTCAGGGAGTTGACTGAATAAATTTGGGCCTGGGTATAGCGTAAAAACTTGAATAATTGAATCCATCGCTATGTCGTTGGAGTTGCCTCCTCTAGTAAATCTATGGTCTAGTGTTTTTCGTTTTAGTCTCTCGAAGGGGCTGGGCAGCCCTTCTCCTTCACCCTTTTTCCAAAGTAGGAAATCCTTGACTACAGTACATGGCACATGAAAGTTCATGTTTCCAGCACATGGCTTGACTAGGCTACCGATATTTGAGTCTTTACGAGAGGAGTTCAGTAAGGAGGGATTGAGCGTCGATCCGTCACAACTCTCTACTCGAACAAATGTCTAGATATGATACCTTTTCCTGCCCTTTGATTTCCCTCGGTTTCTCTAGTAATTGGTCTCTCCCCCGGTAGTGATAGAAGCTAAAATGAACAAGTATCATATGATAAATCCTCCATTTAAAAATGTGCACCCAAGTGACTTGGGTATTGTTGACCTTATGTACGATCTTGGCGGCAAAAGTCGTCCGCACCCCCATTTTACAACAAAAAGGCTAATTTTAAGCACTCACAACTTGTCCGAAAGAAATACAGAACAAAACCAATGCCATAGTGTAGATAATTCCCTAGACTTGCTGAGCAGAAATTATGAGAATTTTTCCACCCCACCGTGGGGGCTGGGAGCTTGGGATCCAGAATGGATACTGCTGCAATGGCCTTTTGTATGGGTACCAATATAAGATTTGAGTAATCTTTTGCCCACTATCATTCTCCGGCATTGCACCATGAGTATCAATTAACAGAGCTTGCCACTTATGAATGGTAATATATACATCACTGTGGGGGCTCTGGCAGAGCCCGAAATCTTTTTGCAATCAACAAAGCTGGGATTTTGTGAAGTTGGAATGCCCATTTTTGGGTAAAATGGGGGGTGCGGACGACTTTTGTCGCCAAGATCATACAGTCGCACCTCGCTGTCTCGGATGGCCAAAATCCAAGGAATCTGTCCGGGACAGCGAATTATCCGGGACAGCGAGTTAGGCTTTGGTGCAAAACAATTCAGAATCCAGGGGATTTCGTCCGGGACAGCGGGGTGCGGCTGTATATAGGAGGAGCACTAGCACAATAGAGACTTTATTGGTAAATATTGAGACAGCCCTAGCCCTAATTTTTCACTTTTGGCACGTGACTCTATGCGGTATGATAACAACTGGACAATCTTGCATCAGCTTCCTCGCGGACCCCATCTTCGACCCAACCCACTACAACTGCCACACCAACAACAACCATGGTGCTTGTAGACTACGCCTCGAGTGATGACGAGGGAGCTAGCCCCTCGTCAAGCGGAATCGCTAATCTCGCCATAACCTCGTCGACAAAAGTTATTGCCGCCCCTGATGTCTCCCTGGAAGTTGAGTATTCCAATCTACTTCCCAAATTCAAACAACACCAGCTAATACCCCCACAGGACCCTATGCAGCTCCGCCAATCCCTAATAAAGCCGACTGACAAAAAGATTACAACAAATATGACCTATGACCAACTTTCCGCACCAGTGGTCGGCCCCTCGAACCCTTTCCTCTCCGCCGAAAACGCATCGCGAAAACGCAAAAACGTCCTCACAGGCTATGCCGAGGAGTCGGCAATCTCAGACTCCACTTTCCGTACACAGCAGCGGACATTCATATCCTTGGGGTACGCGAAGGATCCTTCCCTCGCAGCGAACGGAAGCTCTTTTGTTGGGAATCAGGAGAGCGTTGTTCTGCACGGGGGCAAAGACGTAGTCCAATTGCGGCCCTCGCGGCAGGAAACCGATGCGATCAAACGGAAGAGGACCAAAAAGGGGGATCCGTCAATTCTCGAAGGGGATAACGCCTACGTAGGCCCTTGGGCGAAGTACAATGAAGCTAATACACTGTCGGAGTCTGAGGGCGAGGATGAGGAGGAAGAGGGTGAAGAGGAGTATGCGGCGCCTGCGTCGAATCCTATTATTGATAAGGCTGGCAAGGAGTATTTGGACGTGAATACTGGAGGCATTGGGAAGGAGACTACGGAATTCCATGGATCGCAGTTGCGGGATTACCAGGGAAGGACGTACATGCATGTTCCTCAGGACCTGGACACCGATTTGAGGAAGGAACCTGGAAGCTGGACGAACTATATCCCGAAAAAGTTGGTGCATACTTGGAAGGGACACACAAAGCCTATTACCGCATTGCGGTTTTTCCCGGGAAGCGGCCATTTGCTGTTATCCAGTAGTAGTGACGCTAAAGTCAAGGTATACACCGCTCCCATTTCTTTTCCACTAAAGCCGATGACTAATGCGATTGTAGATTTGGGACGTCTATCATGATCGCGAGCTTCTTCGCACATACAACGGCCATTCAAAGGCTGTCACCGATATTACCTTCAATAATTCCGGTAATCAATTCCTAACAGCTTCTTACGACCGTTACATGAAGCTCTGGGATACAGAAACTGGAAAATGCCTTCATCGCTTCACAACTGGCAAGATCCCGCATGTCATCCGATTCAACCCAGATCCCGCCCTCCATCACGAGTTCGTCGCAGGCATGAGCGATAAAAAGATCATCCAATTCGACACCCGCACAGAACAAGTAGTCCAAGAATACGACCATCATCTCGGCCCTGTAAACACGATCACATTCGTGGACGAAAATCGCCGCTTCATCACAACCTCAGACGACAAGTCGCTGCGGGCCTGGGAATACGGCATTCCAGTCCCCATCAAATTCATTGCGGAACCTTACATGTATTCCATGGTCCGCGCCTCACTACATCCTTCGGGCAAGTACGTCGCGTACCAATCCGGCGACAATCAAGTTGTGGTGTACGCCGCAACGGATAAATTCCGCCAGAACCGCAAGAAGGCCTTCCGTGGGCACAATAACGCTGGGTACGCAATTGATGTAGACATTTCCCCCGATGGCCAGTTCCTCATGAGTGGGGATTCCGGTGGATTCTTGTGCTTTTGGGATTGGAAGACTTGTAAAATGTATCATAAGTTTCAGGCTAGCGATGGGCCGGTTGTCGCGGCCCAGTGGCATCCGCAGGAGAGCAGTAAGGTTGCGAGCGCCGGGTTGGATAATGTTATTAAGTTCTGGGATTAGAAAATGGAAAGAGCTGGATACTGAACTGTCAGATTGCGGCAGGGACAGGAAGGAGGGGTCAAATTGTATTTTAGATGATATCAACTTCTATTCTGGAAGGCTCAAATCACTCGGAGGGCTATTCGTTGTCACCTGGTATATATCCTACAGATGCCGGGATTCATTTGTCTTGCTCGAATATTACTGTGCAGTACGAAATTAGGTCGAACGCAGAGCGCCCATCGAACACATACCTTCCCGCTAGTATTGACCTCACTACACCAGGCACCCTGCTCGCGCCACACCCATTACACCACCCCCACCAACTCTCACTAGAGCAGCGAATAAATTCTCCAAAATAAAAAACACCTTCCACGCTGTGTATCATAGTATGTAAGCTACGCCGCAGATGCCATATGGGTTCTTGCGAGCAGGCTCTTACCCCAATTCACGATCATATCTTTAAAAGTATTGTACTCGAGTACCGTACATCCTTCAGCCAATCAACTGATACAATTCTGCCCACGATACGGCCCCCCATCCGAAGATATATTTGGGTGGTAGTAAGGTATACCGGTACTGTATTCCACCCACCGCAGCGACCCACGTCATTCTCACTTACGATAACTAGTTATCATGCTGGTACTTATCCGCCCCGCCCCGCCCCCCCCCTGCCTGCCTGCCCGTCACACTCTTAACTTCTATTAGTCTATATAATAATACTCATGCCTTCCTTCCTGCCGACTGGTAGACTACTACTACTGCATCTGACCGTCTAAACACCAGCTGGCAAGTTACTGTGCTCAGGCTTGTAACTTAGTACCGTAGTCAGTTAAGTTACATCCCAGCACTTTTTCCCAATTATGTTGTGTTGTATACACTGTGTTAGTGTTATATATCACGACTAATCACTTACTTTGCCAGTTCGAGCCGGCACAGACGTGCCTCTGCCCCCTGCCCCCCCCCCCTCCCCTCCCCTCCAAGCAAAGCGCTTCCGAGGAATGCCGTTGGGTGGTTGGTAGTGGTGGTGGGAGTGATTCGATTATACTATACGGCAGTAATACAGCGCGGTGGTCTCGGGTAGGTATTGCGAACATCCGGCGCCCCATAGCCGGGGGGGGAATGATGGAGTTGTTGATTGTGTGGTGATAGCGAGTTTTTTGTTTTTGTTTTACTTGCACGAGTACAAGTACACAGGTTCGAAAGTGCGGTAGCTTGGCCACCAAGGACGGGGGCGTGTTAGAAGGTTAGTACAAGTGCGAGCACAAGTCTTGGTTTGTGGCATCAAAACTACAAGAGTGCAAGCACACACAGCCCGAGGCGCGTGAGCCACCGGCGGGCTATGGTAATTATTTCATCGGACCATATTCTTTAGACATCCTTCTTGTGTACAATTGTGCGGCAGTAGTCTATATACCCCCGCCCCCCGTCAAAAACGCCTGAGCAAGAAGAAATGGTGGTGATGGTGGTGGTGGTCTTCTATGAGGATGTGATATCTGTAGAACTGAATGGGAAAACACAAGATTAAGCTGTTACGGTGAAAAAGACGATAGTATGTGTGTGAGAAAGGCTTCTTTGATATTATGAACAGGGAAAAATTGCTTGTATAGCAGTGTAGGTCCGTCTGTGAGAGTGTAATCTATAAACTGAGAGAAATTATAACATAGGGGGATAGAATAGAAATGGAAAAATGGGACGACTCCTTCTATCCCAGCTCATGCCTCGTCAGGTTGTCTAGTGCAAGCTCTGATCAGCCCCCGGCAAGCAACGTCTAACCACAGCTCAACTTACAATACTCGCAAACCACATGACAAATCCAATCACTACAACCCGTACTCTAAGATCCGCCCATAATTCTCCAGACCAGCTTTTCTGAGCATCTCCTGTGCTCGAACCCAGCCCCGGATCGCTGTCCTCTGTCTGCGCGCTCTTTAGTTGGGACATTTGTACGCCGACGTAATCTTGGTTGTGGTCCAACGTCTCGCCTCCCTTAGCCTCCCGGCCATCACTCGTTATCGGAAGGCTCGGTTTAGGTAGCATGGGCTGGATGCCCATGATCCACGGGGTCAAAACTTCTGCCGCTCTTCTCACGCGGTGACTGAGGTATAGGAATAATAGAGTCGCCAGAGCAAAATTAGTTATCTTTTGGGATGAACCAAAGGCACCGAGTTCTAGGAGTCCTTTCGAGTCCGCGGCCATCCAGATATGGTTTTGCAGAGCGAATGCTTCCAACGAACACTTCCCAAGCCATGAGAAAGCATATGAATGTGCGTTGCGGAGCTGTGGGGTGGCGTTGCGGAGAACTAGGTATGACAGTATAGGGACGAATGAAACATAAGAGTGATAGGCACTGTATTCGTCGTCCTCCCTTAGCGAGGCCAGGAACAAGTAAAACAGTGGAATGGCTAGGGCTGAGATAGCAGCCGCATATCGGCGAGCGAGAAGAAACCATCTAGTAGAAGTGCACGAGTTTTCGTTCGCTTTCAGGAACAAAACAGAGCCCACCATCCCAATGTAAACCATCCACAAGTCAGAAGCAATATAATCCCTCCATATCGAAGTATCCCACCGCGACCCTGCAGCAATCCCAAAAATGAAAAATATGATCTCCAATATGCCCGGCAATAGCCTAGTAACTATAGCAGAAACAAAGATCTTCCCGAGCAAGAACTTGATATTCGAGTTATGCTTTTCGCCAATCCATAACGTCAAATAAATAACCAAGAACCAATAAGTCGCCAATGGTGCCAGATAATAGAAAACGTAGCTGGTCCCCATCATATACGGGAGAAAAGCACTCAAGAGATTCAGCCTAATCAAGACTGCTACACACCGTTTGAATGTGTAGTCCTGGCTCTTGAGAAAATATAGGGAGTGGCCATATCCGTTCAGAAATAGATATGCAGTGGTCGATAGCCGGTAAACTGCATTAATCTTAGCAATCTGTATTCCGCCGGTATAGCTGGATATAAGCATGGTAGCCAAGAGCAATCCTTTCCACTCATAAGACTGCTCCCGGCTCAAAAACGGCTGATCCGAGGTAGCGGCAGGTGCTGTCCTCCTAATTGCTACCAACCCGAAAAAAAGAGCCCCGAGCCAGAGCCAGAGCATGTCTGAACTACAAAATTGTTTTTGAGATTTGCCAAAAACCTGGGTGCGGTCTGCGTAAAAGCAATAAATCACAACAAGCCCGAATATCAACAAGGAATGGACTATCTCATTTGAGGGAAGCCAACTGAACTGGCTTACCAAGGAGGCAGGTGCAGACTTAAGGCCTAAGATGCTGTCAGCGATTCAATATATCTCTCCGGGGTTTTGATTTCACACCTCCATGCCTCATATATATGATCGCGGGAAGAACAGCCAGAACAAACACGAGCGCCAGCCATTGAATATAGTTTGGGGGGTGATACTTATTGCAGCAAGTCCCATCGTAAGGGAAATGGGTGATTTCCCCATTGCATCTCAAGTTCAGCAGGGCCTCGGCCTGCTTTGCAGCAGCCTCTTCCTTAATACGGACGCCCGAACTTTGGTAAGCCTGTGGAAGATCCCTGATCATCTCATCAAATGCCCAAAAAACATCTACTCCTTGGAAGGCAGAGAGTTGTTTTAAGTATTCATTCATGGCGCCGATTTTATCGGGAGTGAGAGTTTCCCTCCGGTCATCGGTGAGCCATTCGTACTGTGGGACAAGCACCGGAGAAAGCAACAAAATATCGGACCCCGCCAAGTCCGTACTCGTCCGGCCCTCCCGCATATGCTGCACAACCTCATCAATATTATCCTTCCATTTCTTAAGCCCGTTGAGATTTTCATGTCTCGCATACCACAGCCCTGAACCCATAAGAACCAATGCCGCAGAGCCAGAGCCCACGCCCGCAGTTCCACCACTAAATTCGCCGAGTTCGGTAGCTAAAGCACTGGAATTGAGGTAGGGATCCCAGACGAATTCCAATGTGACGTCGTCCTTGACAACAGAGAGGTTAGTATGCTCCCCAACCGGTTGCGGGCGGACCCCCGGGTCGAGCGAGCGAGCGGTAGCCCAAAATATCTCCCGGACGGTCATATCCCCAATGAACAAAGCGCGACGGTTCGCAAGACAGGATTGGATATCTTTGGGATAGTACTTTCGGATAGTGCATCCTGGGGCTTGCCAATTGCTAGGGATTGTACCATTGAAGGTCGAATCAAGCCACTCCCCATCATTGAGGAGGGCTCCGCACTTGAATGGATCCTTTGCATCTGCAGATTCAAATTCCAGCTACACGTCAGAGCCGAAATCAAGGCAAACTAGGTTCAAGGAGCATTGACTGATATAACGCAATAAGAGCTCTTGGGATTGCGATCTTACCATACCAGCAATAGCGAATGATGACTCCCATTATCGTTATAGCAATGAATACAGCTGAAATGCGGTCGAACACAATTGATGCTGAAGACGGACGGGAGGTATTGGGATGGACCATGGTGGGCGAAGTGGCCTACATGCGGTTGAGGGACCGCCGGCAATGAATGCTCGTGTGCGAAGGACAGGTTGGAAGAATATGAAGAGACCAGTTGGTTTTGAAAAGGATGCTGCACAGCGGAAAAGAGATGAAGCGAGTGCTGCCGTTGAAGGGGGGTGGTGGGGTGAAAGGGGATCAAGTAGCAGTGAGAAGGTGGAGAATGGGAAAGGCAGCAGGAGGGAAAGCTGGGGGAGGGGGGGTGATATGTGCCAGTAATAGAAAGTCAGAAGTAGCACACGACAGCAGCCCAAATTTGGCCAAGGTTGCTATGATGGAAAAGAAAGGAAAGGAAAGAGTTGTCCGGCCGCCCATCCCTTCCTATTTCAGCTGTACCCGCCAGTGGAGCAAGACATGGAGATTGGCGCTATAAGGCATATTATGGAAGAAGGGATTAGAGGCTAGATTGGCCTGTCAGGCCAAGCAGATCCCAAGGTGTTTTGAAGAAGGAAGGGAAATGGAGAATAGGTGAGAGAGGAGAAAGGCCAAGACAGGCTCTGGTAGACTTAATTTCGGAGGAAAACGATCAGGGTGACCGTAGCAGATGAGCTCCTTGTTGACAGCAGGCAGTGAGAAAAAGCAAGTTTCAAGTCAGATGCAAGTACAGTACGAGTATCATACGGTACAGGTACCGATAGACTATGATATCGTAAGGGACATTTGTGGCCAGAACAGATGGACATTTGTTCTGGCTCAGCAACAGCATGTTAATTCGCCATGCACGGCCTCTTTACAGGTTAATCACTTGACAAATATTAACCAGCCATAACGGTAATTAACACGTCCAGACGTTCTCCTGCTTCTACCGAAACCTTCATCTACCGTACCTCTGAGCCCCAATACCTCCAGAGAAACCTCGGGTATTTCAATTTCCCCCCCATCAGTGTGAAGAGGCTCATCCACCTCATTGCCCGGTGGAGCCATAATCCTCATCAGAGTAGCAGTTGAAAATCCATTGGGAGTTGAAGTTGAGCAATATTTCTCGGCAGAGGACTCCGCCCCGAGATTCTTCTATCCACATTAAACTTTTTACCTATAATTCTTTGTACCAGCGCAAAATTTCCCCGCAAACAGGTGGTGGGAAGTCCCATTTCCAAATCTCTTCCGCTGCATGATCTGTGAATTCATTGAGTGAGCGGCAGTCTGATGCCACCAACGCCCCCAAAGCCATCCCCGATACCGGCAGCGGGACACTACCGCTGCCGCCCCTGCGCCCCAACGCCAAAAACCTGAGGTTTGCTGCCGATGACCGCAACATAACACAGCACTCTGCTCGAGTACTCGAGTACAGTATGGTGCTAGACTCCAAAAGCAGACCCTTTGTTCACTCTCTCCCGCTTAGTAATGCACAAAAAAAAGCTGTGGCACAAATATCTATCTGAATGTGTTCATCTTATTTCAAAATTTGGCTGCTGTTGCAGTCGGTTCGTTATTGGATCTCAGACGCCCGGCACCGTGCACCACAAGAACTCGAATACCAGCAGATGATACGGGAGTCTTAATGTGCTAGGACCTTGGAGAATTCCCCTTCTCGGCTACGCAAGCGGGAAACACCGCAAACCCATTCCTCGGTTGAGACAAAATGAAAGGAGCGCACCCTACGGTACCAGTATTCGTACACAGCGCTTTACTAGGAGAAGCAACTGCGGTACTCGAGTACCGTACTGCGCCTTCACCTTCTGTTCGGCCTCCCTCTCTACCCGGGCCCAGCCTTTCCCTTCCCCTATTCTTCTTCTTCTTCTTCTCATCAACTTTATATCCCTATTTTCAAACAGAACATTCCGTGATTCGTGGGTCCCGTTATTCCCTACCGGTATTGCACGGAACACGCGTACTGCCATCCGCACAAACACCCTCATCCTCTGACAATATTATCTGATGCTCAGCGAGCCATATTCAGGGATGTTATCATTATTGGAATCATTTGGTGTGCTAGGGCTCTCCTTGGCCCCTCGTCTTCCGTTGGTTGGAAGCTTGCATCTGCCCTACATTCTTAGTCTAGCTATGATACGAAATTGGAATCTGATGAGGCAGCACGGAACTCCGCAGCCTCTGCCCGTACCCTACCAGTACCGTAGACTATCATACCGTACCGCACTCATGTCTCCGAGTCTTCAGCGAACCCCACTTCCGTTTTCCAAGTGCGGCACGGTTGGTGACAGAACCCAAGACGGTCTTATTGATATCCGGGGAATCCCGACCGGTCCGTCATATAGTTAGCGATAGTTACTCTTCCCCGAGAACAAAGAACATTACTTGAGTACACTGGGCGGTTCCATCCGATGCGGTTATCACGAGCTTGTGGAACTCTAATCATAAATCCCCCACTGTACGAATACTGTATGGCACAAGAATGGATCGCTCGCTTATGCCGGTATGCCAGGCTCTGCAGCCCGCATAAATGCAACCCACAGTATAATAGAGATATATTAGCTGCACTACTGACCGCTATCTTATTACCACTACTGTTCCCAGCAAACCTTGCTCAAGTTCGGTACTTGGGTAGTAATTCATAAGCCACGCCCACTGCACTACATGAAAAGCGATATCAGCCTTCCCGAAACATTACCCCAATATCTACAGGTAATGCTTCACGACCAAAAGCACTAGTCAGGGCAAATCACCCAACTGGCACTATGAATCGACACTAATTAAATTTACATACTCGGCACAGGAAGTACGGCACGTGGACGAAAGTTTCGTCCAAGACTTCATTCATTCAATTGATCCAGGACCCTAAGAGCCTCACCCGCCCCCGGGAGTCGGCACACAATTTGGTTCGCTGCCAATTAGCGGCCTTTTTCGACTTGGTCTTCCATGAGCACCGGTGGTTCACCTTTCTTTTTTTCTTTCTTTCCTTTTTTTTTAACAGGGAATACGACGCACTTTAACGATTCAGTCGTCATCAGTCACCCTGGCAGCCCCATACTCCGAGCAGGCAAGAAATACCCGAAAGCAAGGGTCATGAATTCGCACGAGCGCACAGATGCGCAGGGATCTTTGCCATATATTGCCAATCCCTTTATTCAGGTACTTCTCTCGAGCATGAGTACAGTCGCACCTCGCTATCCCTTTTACCTACTTTCATGAAATTATTCGGTATATCCAGGGAAAATCTCTTCAGCTGAGCGCACACCGCATACAATTACATCACATATCACATTTGTTGTTGACAACACACCATTTCCTCCCGGTACAACCAGGATTTTCCTGAGTTTTACCACTCCTCGCTTTTCTCACCACCCTCCTCCCTTAGGTGTGGCAGCCAATCAGGCTCGCTTATCCTAAGGCTTCCAAACACACCAGGAAACAATTGCAAACCTAGTAACTGACTGTTTCCTCCCCGCCATGTCTACCTCTCCTGTCAAGAGAGTCCAGGGACAACCCAGGGCTCAAAACTCACCTTCGCCCGGACCTGGCCCAGCCTCACCTCGCGTTCTTAACCCAGGATCACCCTTTGGCATGACCCTCAGGGGCTGCCTCCCCACCGGATCCTCCATCCTCCATGCCCCAGAGTGCCCGAACAAAGGCATCAACATTCTCGCCCGCACCGTTCTCCCCGGGACTACCTTCCCTGATGTCCGGCTGGAACTGGGTTGTACAACTAGATGCTTTGTACACCTAGGTTCAAAAACCGGTCCAGACACTCCCGTTATCGCCCCCGCCCCCCGCCCCATGGGATTCCAAACAGCCCTGGCCTCCATCTTTGGGGACGAAAGAGTGAACACGGTCGACGCTCAGGCCCTAGCGGAACTTGCGGCCATGGCCTCCTCATACCAACCCTCTCCAGAAATCCAGAACACCGTACAAATACCGGACTGGCAACCAGCTGGAGACACGGTTATGGAAAACACCCCCGCCTCTACCTCCCAGGAATTAATCCCCTTCGTACCGGAATCCTCCGTTCCGGAACTCCCCATGGACATGGGAAACGGACAGAACACAGAAAAGACAGGGCTTGGGGACAGCCAACATGCACATTCTGCAACCCCCCTGTCGTCCATCCTCACCCCGTCCTCCGACCCATCGCTACGATACCCAACATCAGCAGAACCCCTCCCGTCCCCCACCAGGTTCGCATCCTCCTGGTCCAGCACAAACGCAGCCTCCCAAATAGGCGGAGGAAAGACAACGCGAAGCGTACGCTTCTCCTCTCCCCTGGCCAGAATCTGGTCACCAAAAGTAGTCCCCGACACCTTCTCGGAAGCCAGTAGCAGCATCCAAACAAACCCCCAAGAGGAACAGGTCACGATTGACCTGTGCCAACTTTTGGACAAAGAAGGAGCGACCCCGGAGAACACAGGACTCTCTGAGGACTTCCTCAACGGTGCGGCCACCCGCAAGGACCTCATCAACTACATGGCGGTCCTCGAAGACAGCATGGAAAAGAAGATGTTGGAAATGGAGACACGCATCATCGCCTCCGTTACCAAGGCCAGAAACACACAAGCTCCTAGACAGGGCAACCCCCCCCACCCCCCCCCCCGTGCCCAGAACCCAAAACCCCCTGCCCCAAAGCCAACCCTAGTTCCAGTCCGGAACCCCACCACTACCCATGCCCCAGGAGAAAAGGACAAGGAGGCGGTCAAGGAGAAGAAGAAAGAAGCCTGGTCCGCCATTGCGGCGGCCGGCATCAACACAGACGGTTTCAAACTGGTACAGGCCAGGAGAAGGAACACGTCCCCAGCCCCAGGGGTAGGAAAGAGAAATGCCCCCTCAGCTCCATCAACCCCACACGCCAGACAACGGAGGCTGCTGGTCAAGTCAGTAGAGAAAGGCAGAAGAGTAGGAGCAAGTGACTGCACACCGGCAAAGATCAGAGACGCAATTAATAGTGTGTCGAGTACCACCAAGTTCGCGTTCGCGGAATACAACAGGAACGACGACTTGGTACTCACCACCGTCGGTGACCTGCCAGCGGAACCCGCCCTAACAAACATCAGGGGCATGACGAAAGCCCTGAACGACATCGGTATCTTTGGATTCAACATCGGCCTCGATACCCCCACAGTCAACATAGTCGTGAATAGCATCCCCCTAGCAACCTCGGGGGACAGGCACTGGACCACTGAAGAATGGAACATCGGTGCCCCGGCATGGACAGAGTTGGAAAACGAGCTCACAGCCTTCAACCCCGAGCTCAGGCTCATGGACAGACCCAAGTGGATCAAGTCCGTATCAGCCCTGGAAGCAGAAAACAAGGAGAAGTCCTCCATCATCGTGGCGGTAGAAGCAAACGACTGGCTCCTAAAAGAACTCAGGAAACCACACCCAGCAATGGCGGTCTACGGACTAAGGTGCAGCTTTCGGAAGTACATCCGCAAAGATGCCTCGACACACTGCGAGAGGTGCCTACAATACGGACACCACGGGGCCCACTGCAGAATGCCCTCAATCTGCAAGTACTGCGGTAACCAGCATCACACCAAGGACCACATGTGCGGCTCGCTATACTGCACAGCGGGAAAAGGCAAAACATGCTCGCATATCATCAGGAGATGCGTGAACTGCGACGAAACATCCCACTTCACCGGGGATAGACACTGCCCAACAAGGACCAGGGCCCGCAGCCCCACAACCGCCGAGAAAGGCAAAGCACCGGCAGGGCCGGCCATCCCCACCCCCCATAAATAATTATGGCGACTACGGATATAATTTTCCACAACGTCGGCGGGTCGATGAACGTGGTCACAGAGTTACTTAAGTCCTCCCTGAAACTTAAACCAAAGATCATAGCACTAGCTGAGTGCCCCCTAGAAAATGAAGACTGGATGGATATGAAAGGTTTCACTTGTTACGCTGACACAAAAGCGGCTAAATACGGCTGTGCCGTATACATCAGGAATGAATACGTTAGCATGTTCGTGGTCGGACGAATAACCACACAATACGTCACCCTGTGGAGCGCGGGGACAGAAATCACCTTCGGCTACCAAAGACCCAATAGACACGACTGGGATACCGAAAACGAATGGCACACAGGGGACAGAAATGTCGTCATCGGAGACCTGAATGCCAAACACCGGAACTGGTCAGCAGGATCAAACGCGGAGGGGCTGAAACTGAACCGGTGGTTGCAAGCAAGAAACATGGAAATTAGGAACCGACACATAATCACCATGCCCACCAGCCGGAATGCCCATGGAGGTACCACAATCGACCTGGCCATATCAGACCCAAACACACCCTGCAAAGCCAACACCATCGACATATCGTCAGCTCAACATAAGGCCCTAAAAATCAAGGTCGGTATAGTATGGAGAAAATCCCAAGAACTAGCACTGCGATATGACAAAGCGGACTGGGAGAAGATTAAGACCGAACTGCTCTTCCTGGACGAAAGAATCACGGACCCGGACAAAGTTCAAAAAGAACTTACTAGGATCATCCATAAACACACTCCCAGAGCCAGGCCCAACGCAAAGGCATTCTGGAACAAAGACCTGGAAGTCATGAGGAGCAAGATCAAAAGGGAGCGAAAGAAAATACCCCAAGACCCCTCGCTTCCAATGATGATAAAGTCCTATAGGCAGGCAATAGCTAAAGCAAAGATAGAAGCCAACGCCAAAAGTTTACAGGAAGAAACAGACCCAGAATGCTTCAGAAGCGTCAAACCCGCGACCACGAAAAGACCCATCCCAGCCCTCACAAAACCCGATGGGATCGACGTCTCCGAACACCCCCACATAGCGGAGGAACTACAAAGAGCACTATATGGGGGGGAACATAGACGGCCCACCCCACCCAAACCCACCACGACCTCTAATAGGATCACCATTGCAGAGCTCGATAAAGCCATAAAAGCTTCACCAAATGGGGCGGCAACCGGGCCAGACGACATCCCCACAAGAGCCATACGAGAACTCAGGAAGACAAAAGAGAACCTCTTCCTCAAAATGATGAACAAAGCATACACCGAAGGGATACCAGACAGTTGGAAAACGAGCACCACGATCCTCATAAGAAAAGCAAAAAAGGATTCCTACAGACTCGCAAAAAGCTGGAGACCGATCCAACTCCAATCCATCCTCTCGAAGATACTGGAGAGGGTAATAGTGGCCAAGCTAGCTGACCTCCGCCTCCTAAGCCCCCGCATGTTCGGAGGGAGAAAGAGCAACGGCACCACAGACGCCATACAAGCCCTGAACGACTTCGTCGAAAGGAACAAGGGAAGAAATATCTGCCTCTCGGCCCTGGACGTCGAAGGAGGGTTTGACCACCTCAACCTCAACCGAACTTGCAACAAGATAAGAGAACACAGCTCCCACTTGGCACAGTGGATCGAGAACTGGGGACACAACAGACAAACAGCATACCGATTCAACGGCAGAACGTCAAGAGCCTTCGGAACTGACCTGGGCACCCCACAGGGTTCCCCGCTATCCCCCATTTTATTTCTCATAAGCATTAAGGATGTTGTGGACAGCGAAACCGAGACATCCACGACAACGGAAACCGATATCTTCTCATATGTCGACGACATACTGGTAGCGACGGCATACGAAGACAAGAGAGAAGGACAAGAATCCCACCAGGAACTCCTGGACCAACTCTCGACCAAGGCATCAGCAGCGGGTTACAAGTTCTCTAAGCAAAAGGGAGAATACATACAACTCCACACAAAAAAGAACCAACACCTCCTACCCAACATCGAAGGGACCCCCCTCGGCAAACAAGTGACCATGAGATGGCTGGGATTCATCATCAGCGAGGACTGGAAATGGAAACAACACATGAAACATTGGATAGCAAGGGCTACGAACACCGGCCACGGCATTAGTGCCATGACGAGCAGATACCAGGTTGGCGGTCTGAACGCATGGTGCACCCACAGACTCATCAAGGGGTTGGTGCTTCCACAACTTACCTACGGCATCGAAGTATGGGAAAACAAGGCAATGATAGCCGAGGCACAAGTCGCGCTAAACAAGATAGTCCGCTCAGCATACGGGATAGAGCTCAAGGTTCCAACAATAGCAATCCAAACCGAAACAGGCATACCCCCACTGGACCTCCTGACCTTAGGAAGGCTCAACACCCTGGCCCTAAGGGCCAAATTCGTGGGAAGGGACACGAACATGACCAAGAGGTGGCTTCAGGACTCAGGCATCGCACCGGTAATTGAATACGCCACAGACCAGAAGACAGGGAAAGACAGGATCAAGGAAAACATACGACACCTCTGGAAGGAACAAATCGACCAGGCCGACCTCAGGTACAAAGGCAAACCGAGGGCCTCGTACAAACACCTGCGGGGAATAACAAGACAACACCTCCGGGAAATAATAGCGCTGAGGGCCACCGCGGGGTGGCCATACCAAAAGGCCAACGGAACAAGGCGTCAATGCGAATGTACAAGAGACATCATCACCCCCGAACACCTCTCCAGGTTCTGCGGCGTAGTCCCACACACCAACTTGCAGCTTCATAGCAACAAGAATATTGTACGACTGGTCGAGTGGATCGAGAGCTGGCCCAAGAGCCTGAGGAACACCGTCGAGTCCAAGGCAGAAGACAGAGCTGCCTACAGAAGGCAAACAGCTGGGGCCACCATCAACATCCCCACATCACAACCGAGCCAACGACTCCCCAGCACCCCAGCTAAAAACATAAGGAAACATACCGCATGCGAAATCTGCGGCAAAGCAGTCCAGGCCAATAAAGTAGCACGGGACAAACACGCCAGAACACACCTCCCGGGATACACAAGGGGAGGCAAGAGGACAAACGGTCCCAGTGGCGCAGGGACGAGAACAGGAGCGGCGGGCCCAGTGGCTAGTGGGCATAATGACTAGCAGAAGTATTTCTTTAGGTACACGACCACCGGGGCATAGAGATGCAGGAAGTGGGTTTTCTTTGTTTAAGGGTTTCTTAATTTACACGACCATAGGGCCCGGAGGGGCAGGTATGGGTTTCCTTTGTTGAAGTAGGATTTATTTCATAGAGTACACGACTATTGGGCACGGGGGTGACGGGATAGGTTTTATATGTGGAGGATTTACTTGGTACACGACTATTGGGCATGGAGATGACGGGATAGGTTTCTTTTGTTTGTTGGGAAAAGATTTGTTGATGGAGAGATGAAGTTGGGGGTGGAGTTTCGTATGTTAGGTTAAGCGAGGGGTTGACAGTGGTAGGCATGTGGCGGACGCGGGGGATTTTCTTGATTAGGGGGCCCAGGCCCGGGGGGGGTGACCCGGGACGCCTCACATACTATTTAGTTAGTCGTAGGTAGCATGAATGCAAATTAGGTTTAACCTCGCTATCCCTCGTTCACGACTTCTTGTCTTGGCGGAGCCGGGGGGGTGTGCAGGGGGGTTCACCCAATCAACGCCCTTGTTGCTGTTCTCACGATGGCTTCAAGTCTTTATTCTTACCTGGGT
>Ga0307513_10000768_pt1 | contig 46422 bp, 36 predicted proteins | sample 15_EM_MG_FD_202174 | JGI IMG/M metagenome (GOLD analysis project Ga0307513, IMG submission 202174) | Populus trichocarpa ectomycorrhiza microbial communities from riparian zone in the Pacific Northwest, United States - 15_EM | ecosystem: Host-associated > Plants > Roots > Unclassified | place...
GACCTGGGATGACTTGTTTTTCCCTTGGCTGGAGGGGGTGGGGTTTCTTTGCCATGGGATACTTCCCGAATGCAGCGGATGTACCTTAGGTAGCACCTAAAAACAATCCACGGAATTAACAAAAAAAAAAAAAAGGCCGGTGTGCTGTGTCGTTGTAATTGCCTCTCGTGGCAAAGCGCTCTGTATTTTTCTTTTTTTCTCGCCCGAGCCGAGGTGTGGTGAGTTTGCTGTGACTCGCCTGCCCCTATCCCAGAGGGGGAAATTTCAACGACATAGCACACCGGCCTTGTATTCGAGTTTTTACGGTATACCGGTATGATGGGATATGGGAGAGTGCAAAACGATGACTGATCGAGCTGGTGGTCAATATTTTTGCTTTTTTCCAGTATCACAGTGTCATGATCACAATGGGTGTTAGCCATGGGGATGGGCTTGTACTGTACGGTAACTTACCATCTAGTTATTTGTTCCGTTGCTCAATTGGAGTTCCTTTCTGCGCAGGGCGGAAGTGCGGGCAAGGAAGGGCCCTAGCGCGGCTTATTAGTAAAACAAATCTTTGATTCTTACTGTGCTTTTCGTAATGCGAGTAAACAACTTCTCCGGCACAACTGTACTTTGAATTGGCAATTGGTTGCTTGCCAGCTGTGAAGTGCCCGGTAGCCAATCTTTTGCCCTTGAGCAGCTTTCTCTCTGAGGGGTGATCCTATAATGAGTCTGGGAATGTAATTACCTTGTCGAAAATTCTCCCTCCTTCTCCCGAAGAGGGGATTGTATGATAGCTTCGTAGACCATTCGGGCCATTTTCCGTTCTGCAAATCGAGCTTCCCTATCGGCGCTCGTGGAGCGGGGATGAATGCTATCGTAGGGTACAGTACCAAGCCAGTAAAGTTAATGTTCTGTCAGATATTGGTTTTTTTAACGACGGAGTTAGGGGGGAACAAAAATGAATGGAGATTTTCAGAGCAATAACTACCGGCACTACCCTGTTGAAAGTAATTGGAATTTTAGCGTTAGCTAGGGGACCGATTTGTGCTTAATAGTTTTGGAGTTTAGATGGAGAGGCTGATAGTTTATGATTGTAGGTGGGTTGAAATTTGGTATGGGGCTCTCTCTATGAGTGAGATGTGAGAATAGGTGCTTTTCAGTATAATGTGTCGTCGAACGAAGCATCCTGGCCTAGTGTTTTACTATGGTAGTTTAAACTGCTCTCTCGACCACCTCTCGGGCACAAGGGGAATTTTTTTTCTATCCCGTCGGCCTTGTTCCCCTAGGTCCTGAGGGAATGGTAATTTGCCTTCAGCTGTATGGTAGAGAGAAATTTCATGTGAAATCGCTCTAATGATATTGATCCCCCCGCCTCCAACAAAGTCCCCCTCTTGAGGAATTGGGCAGTTTCCTTTTCAAACTCATGATATAGAGAACTGTGATTAAATACTATCCGCATTACGTACAGTCCGTGTTCAGTAACATGCCCGTAAGGACAGGTCCCCCCCCCTAGCCACCATGTAGTCCACTTCCTCAGCAAACGAAGTTCGACTGCCGAATTTTCTGCATCTTGAGCCAGGATCACCCCGGGAAACCCCACCTAGGAACCACTTTCCCTCCCGATTCCATAAGTCTATCCATGGAAGAGAAAAAAAAAAGAATCGCCTCTGAAAACGATGGCAAAAGAGTCCAGGTGAGGGGAGCCGGTTAGGAGTTATTGGAAGGACTAAATTCGGCGCAAGGATGTGAGAGTAAGGTGCTTGAGGCGGCGGGTTGTGTAAGCTCGTGTAGTGGTGGAGGGGTATCGGAGATCCGGGAGCCGGAGAGGTGATGGACCCTGGAGCCCAGCAGGGCTACCTTAAAATCTCCTGAAATCCACTGTCAGATTATAGGCGGGAATCAGCCCGTCAGCCCGGGGCAGGTTTGGTATGACAAATTGACGGAATTGCGAATACCGGTTAGCGAGGTTCAAGAAATCCTGAGGGCTGCTGATCTTATACTGTATTGGGAAAACGTTCATCCTTCTCAGGAGTCTTTGTCTATGAATTCGGAGATTACTCGTATAGGGACGATCGATGGAGGCACCGGTAGTAGATTTTGTAGGACTTTACGGTGCCAGTATTAGTTTGAGCATACCGGTAAGTAAACCTCCGGTCTAGCTATTTTGTTTAGTGTTCCTGGTAGCCTGGCTGCGCTGCTGCAGTGCTCGCCCTCGACTGGACGATGGTAGGGCCGTTTCGACGACGAGGACCAGGACGGCACTAGTATTAAAAATTTCCCTCTATTTTCTTTATATTATTTACCATAGTATTATCACAGTTGCACCCCGCTACCCCTGATGGCCAAAAAACCAAAGGAATCTGTGCGCTACAGTGGATGGTCTGTGGTAGCGGGGCAAGTTTTGGTGTTAAGAAATTTAGAACCTTCGGAAGTCTATGAACAGCGAGGTATCCTGATTATCGACCCGGGCGGGGCGTAACTGTACTCGAGTAGTCTATTTTATTTGAGTGTTTTGTCTTTATTGTGTTCTTGTGCCTACCCCGGCTTGTTGTAGTGTAGGTACCGGATTATTTGCTACTGTATATCTGGGTTTTCCTCAAGACCAGGAGCTGCTTGAAGCTAGAATGTGCCTCGTGTCTGAAATCGGCCCTCTCAAGGACTAGGCCACTGAATGAAATTGCCAATAAACACACCTTAAGAAGATGAGATAATCGAAAACTCTTCCTAGGACTGCCTAATGTTTACTCCCCCTACTCTGATGAACTTTGTTGAGTATTGGGTAAGATAAGTGGCCTTGCACATGCTTCTGCTTCCAAATAAGCTAGCTTGGTTTTAGATGTCCACAACAATGCAGCTGAGTGTGTTACAGTCACTGGTCTTGCAGGATTTCCCATGGCAAACAATTGGCAAACGCTGAGCGGCGCACTTATCCTGGGCAAGCATCCGAAAACAAAGATTTCACGAAACGTATCACAAAATGTCAGTGCGTATTTGAGCCCATATAATTCCTCAACCCCTGTTTTCGGATGCTTCCCGACAAGTAATAATCCACACCCAAAATCACCTAGTTGGTTCCCATGTCAACTACGGTTACTCGTATTGAAAGGGCCGATTTCAGACCCCAGGTACCGTCCAACCTCAGGCAACTCCCGGCCTTGGCGGAAAACAGGATAATATCGGGTGCCTAGGGTGCACAGGTGTACTGTTAGTCTAGAGTACTGTATGAAGTGTTGGTTAGTAATCGGTTTGTGTTACGATCGCCGTAGTGCATATATGTTCCATCCCTCTTGTTAAGAAATTTTTTGGGTCAAGTAGCTATCCCCCTCGCGAAGCGGGTGGCTTTACCACTAAGATTTCCTCTGGTGGTCAAGAAAGACTCAGACTGTCCCGGTCACTACTGAGCCCGGTTTTCTATATCTGGGTTTTTCGCTTCTGTTAAACGGCTAAGAGTTACACATAATATCTGTGAGGCACGGAAGCGAGTGCCAACCGGGAAGGGCGGATGCAACCTGAAGTCCCCAGAAAACGCTGTCGAAGAATCTGCCGGGTCTCTCATGGCACCTTATCAGACTTTCTAGAATTGGCTCTTTGTGTGACCATACATTTACTATGATAAAGAGAGGAAATTATGAGATTATGTTTTCTGGAAATAGGACTAGTGACCAGCCCAGATGCTGTGGTGCACCTCATACCATCCTGATTGTGAAGTAAGCTTTAGGGCACCGGTACCTGAGAAATCTTAAAGAGGTATCCGGGACACACCTCGGACATGACGCCGGATGGTATCATTTAGGTATTTCTTGTAACCGCTTTCTGAAGGTGATCATAATATCTCCCCAGAGCCCCTTCAATATGAGCGCTTGATCTTTGGGCGCTGTGGTCCTAATTGGCCTAGTGTTGAGCGAAAGCTGGTATGAAGGAGTGCCTAAGGTAATACCACCGGAATTGCCATCTGTGCAATACAATACCGGTATAGTACTAGTGTAGTGCAGGTTATTGTATTCTCCAATGGTGACTGTATGGCGGACTCTATCAAGTGCGGGAGATAAAACTTTCCCTGACCATCCCCGCTCCAGAACTACTGCCTGGTCGCTATGGCCTGTGGTAAGGGAACAATCGGGAAACGTGAGAAAGGATCTTAGAGTTCTGATTGGAGGGTCAGGTGGCTCGAGCCAATCGATTCCATATTTCTAACTCCTTTATTTTTGATTAATTCTACAGCGGGCTGTAACTTATACGCAAGAGTGCTCATGATAGCCTATGCCATGCTCTGCCCGAACATAGGAATTAGAGCAGTATACAGCCAATTATCTGTTTATACCTCTGCGCACAAACACAACCACATCTTCGATGCTCTGGTACTTGCCTGGAATGAGTAGCCTGGACTGCCGGTATCTTTCAACCCCGCTAGGGAGATATTCCTGGAAAATACTTTTATATACCGAAGCGAAGCGGGGCAAGGGCTGTTCTCTTTTCTATATGAACTCCGTAAAAGTTATTGGGTAGACTGAAAGTGCTTACTTCAACTTAGAATATTTAGTTTGGGGGAACACGGTAGACAAACTTTTGCAACCTGAGGCCTCATCGGGAGTTCAAAAACCTGACACAAAGGGTGGACTACCGGCATACCGGTACCTGGGGCAGAGAGAGAGAGAGAGAGAGAGAGAGAGAGAGAGAGAGAGAGTACCGTGATGGCTCTATCGATTCGCTATCTCAGTCGGCCAAGGATAGGATTAATTTGACAAGTTAACAGAATTGTGTATGCTTAATATTTAATACTATCCTGATCATATACTAGTCGTGCTTTAACCCGCATTAAATATACTAGTCAATGGGATCCTAGACGTCTTGAGGGCTGATCTTATACCGTGACAGGAAAGCGCTAATCCCCCTCAAGATTTATTTTGTTGCAGAACCCAGAGGTTGGGGGCGCCGGGGATAGAGAATTAAGTTACAAGAGTTTTCACGGTATGATATTTCAACAGAACCTGGAACTCTGGTGGATGAAACCTTTAACTAGAGCTCTTCTAGCCTGAAAAATGCCCTACTTCAAACTGCTAAGGCTCCTCTGGGGCTGGAGTCGGAGCGTTGTTTTCTCTCGACTCTATCGACGATACGCTGGAGATTCGGAAAATACTGTAGAAAGAGGATTTGAATATATTGTACTTTAGCCGAGCTACATGGGTTTAAAGTTTAAGTGGAGGGAGCCAAGGATTGCATCCCAGTGATAGCAGTTGAAGTTGCCAAGAGGCACTGTAAATGTAACAAATTAACCGGTGGTTAATCATTTTCAAGACACGGACTAACGCCTGTTGCTAAGGAAATGAATGTCGTCTGTCCTCTGGTTTAAGGCGTCCCCCACAATATGCGCTCCCAACTTCCTAGAGAATCTTTAAATGTGCATCAATATCTCAGAATCGAAGTCGCCTTTTTTAGTGATGACGCAACAGAGGGAACACCACTTTAATCCGGACGCCTGAGGATGGTGAAGCAGGAGTGGGTCCGGATGACTTGGGGCTGGGGGGGTCTATGGTTAGGGTTCAGCTGTGAGAGTTTCGGCACATGCGGTAGCGGGCACTACGCCGATGCCTTGATATGAACATGTTTGAAGGTTCATCACCTTGAAGGTTGGGCCAATGCTGCTCCTAGAATTTAACATCGTTCTTCCTTGTTCGTCTTTGGCTAGGTTGTTAGACACGTGCTGAAGTTTGCAGCTGTACAAAGTCTAGGGGATTAGCGTGGAAGCAAATAATTTGAGCGCTCAAATAATTTAGTCCCTGTTGGGGAGGTGGTCAAACCCAGGGTTCGGGGGGAGAAAACCGGGGACCTTGGACCTTGGTTCTCGGTGTTGCATCGAACCATACAGGAAGGCTTAGGACTTGACCTCTCGAGTTAGAATTCGAGAACCTCACCAACTCAAATACCAACATCGCTGATTCCAAGACTATCTTTTCCATACCCAACCCTTTTATTTGATGCCACTAGAGGAAATCCATCGCTGCTAGCCCATGGTTTTGTTGTCTTGGCCACCCCAATAGGCCCTTGGAGTGCAAGTATCATAATAGATCTCGAAACCTACCTATTGGGCAGGAGATTAAAAGGACTTGATTGAATAACTTTCTATTCTCCAATTGCCCAAGTTATGTTATCTTCCATGGGTTCTGTATGCTTCGGTCAAAGCTTAGAGATCCCAACCCCGGGTCTGCTTTTTGGGCCAAAACAAACTGATAAGGTGGCGCTTTCATTCTTATAACATGTGTACATTTCGGATTTCTCACCCGAGGAGAGTGTTTCATCCGGGCTTAGGGGTTGCGGGGAAGTAGCTCTCGCAAAAGTAACGGAGGTCTTGGTAGACTGCTATTCGAATATGCCTGGGGCACGATAGCCAGACTTTCGAAATAGAGCAAATAACGCAAGGACTGGAGTATTTGAGAAACCCCTAGGGCATTGGAGTTGCCTCTCCTAGTAAGGTCTTTGCATTTCCCTTCTTTGTCTCAACTGAGGGCAGAAAGAGGCCTTTTCGCTGTGTTTCCCCCAAAGGGGAGATTCTGGACGTCCTAGTGGCAGACTAGTTTTCGGGTATCATATGAGAGATGCAAGTAGGATTCCGGTCCGAATTGACCTTGTGAACGTTCCACAAGGATTATATATGGAAATTCCTTGTAGAGGATAGGGTGCCTCACCCCTGAATTTCGTCCGGGACAGCGGGGGATCCGGGAGAGCGAGATCCGGGAGAGCGAGGTGCGACTGTACTCCACATCATGAAGAACATCGAGAACTTCATTGTTGACTTTGATGGGTGAGGCGGGCCGTGTCCCAGCAATTTCGCTCCGTGTTTCCGGCAAGTGCTCAAGAATGAAGAACATGGGGTTTATGTTGTGTGCTGTACGACGAAGATCTCATGCAGCCACACTACCTCAGTTACTGGTGTTCCGACTGAAGACTTCGGTTTGGACGCTCGGAGAAGGATCCGTTGCTATTGGGGCATCTAACTCTGTTTGGTTTAGGGTAGTTGCGGTGAGAAGAAGGGCGAGAGAGTCCTGATTGGCGCAGTTAATAGGTTTCGGATGTGATCTAGCAAGGATTAGAAGTGCCTGGTGAGAAGGGAGGTTAGTAGCATGCTTAGCGAGAAGAAGGATTGCTATGGTGCAAGGGAGGAAATGTTTTGGAAGGACGGCAGAGGCATCTAGCAGAGATGGAAACCAGAAGGAGCGTTTCGATCAGTCAAGCTTTGTATATATAGAGGATGTTCGCCATCGATAGAAATGCAAGAGGCTTCCAAAAATCCTCAGATTATAAGAGTTTAAGGAGTGGCGAGCTCTATCGTTCATCATGAAGTTCTCTATCGTTGCTTCTGCACTCTTGAGTGCCTATACTGCTCTTGCTGCTGACTTCTGTGATCAATGGTCAGTTTCCGGATTACTACTTGGTTTCTTCTGCTAACATTACCTCAGGGGTTCTGTGACCGCGTCCAACAACTATGTTATCAGCAACAACTTGTGGGGAATGAGTTCTAAGAGCTCCGGGTCTCAATGCACAGGTTATGACTCTGCGAGCGGGAATGGGGTTTCATGGCATACTACCTGGTCTTGGGCTGGTGACGAACAGTAAGCTTCATATGGTGTTTTACATTCCCATCTCTAGAACTAACGGTTTTCAGCCAAGTTAAGAGCTTTGCCCACGCAGGCCTTATTTTTACCCCCAAGACTTTAGCCAATATCAGGTCCATTAAAAGTACAATGGGATACTCGTGGGTTATTCTTCCTCTCTTGCGGGATCTTCGTTCTCATCCGGCCTAGATATACCGGCATGAACGGAGCTGTTGCGAACGTTGCCTATGACATTTTCACCTCCTCGACCGCTGGGAGTGAACCGGAATATGAAATTATGATCTGGCTTGCAGCCTATGGTGGTGCAGTAGGTACTTGGTCGCCTGTTTTTCTTTCGCCATAACTGATAGAATCAGGGACCTATCAGCTCTACCGGTAACACCATTGCCACTCCAAGCATTGGAGGATACCGATGGAAACTTTACGACGGATATAACGGCTCCATGCATGTCTATTCTTTTGTGGCTGTTGACTCACCGCTCACTTCCTTTACTGGTGATCTCAAGTTATTTTTGACATATGTCTCAAGTAATTACGGGCTCCCGACCTCACAATATGTTAACAGTAAGTCGACAACAGAGTTGCGAGTAGCTTGTATGAGATTTATACTAATACCTCCGGAATAGCATTGCAAGCGGGGACTGAGCCATTCTTGGGAAGCAATGCTAAGCTTTCTGTTTCAACGTGTTCTATTGCTGTTTCTTAGGGGATTAGCCTAGATTTCGTTGACGAATAAAACTGCGATTCTGAGCTCGATAGTGTTTTTCCTGGTTTGAGGTTGAAGGGTGGAATTCGGCGTCCCTTGGTGGGGGCGATGGATTCCGTATCACTCCCTTTCAAGGTTCATGATAGAAGTGAGGGTTGTCCTAGTGGCGTCTCCTGGCGCCGGGACCACGCCCTACGTGAAGCACCGCCCAATTGCACCAAACCTGGGTCTGCTAGGTTGGAGTCACTTTTTTCCGCTGAACCTCAATGTCGATGGGTACCCAATTTCTATTATTCGGCATGGCGTAAATCTCGGCTCTGTCATTGGGATATCTTCTCTCTCTATCCCCCTCTGGCCGCTGCCCCTTGGTCGAGGAGGTGTTGCGGAATTATGACGAACATACTTTTATCACAAGATCCACATCGCGAGTCGCGTTGCCCCTAATCTCGTTGCCGGAAATTAACTCCCGTGGTGGCTTCAATAGCGGGTAGGGGTTCCGAATGTAGGCGATTCACTGTACTGCCGGTATTCAGAAAGTTTGTTCCAATTACTGCTCCATTGACCACTCAAAAAGTATGTATATGGTGATATAATTATGCTACGGTGTCCAATTTTAAAAGTTATGATTTGGCCCGGTTTACGGGTATGGGCCGTGGCTCTTTTGCGATCAAAAGCTCCATTATCATGCCTACCTAAAAGACTACCAGAAATTTGAGGTGGACTTTGGCCTGGGGTAAACGGGAGATCCTATTTAACTTGTTATATTTTAGGGCACGGAGCCTCAGGCTCTCCGTCGTTTCATGGAGTGGGGTTAGTGCAATTGGGCATAGGCACTCTTATGGTCATAATAAACGTTGCTTGGAATACCGCTCCCTCTTTTATAACTCTGATATAAACTTCAGTGTTTCCCTGGTTGGTTGGAGTTTTCGTCGGCAATGGTACGCCTAGTTAGCTCTGGTCGTGCGGCCTCTACCGTATCGATGTTTACTTTTTGGGTTATGTGTGGAAGGGCCGAACGAGTTGGGGACTCAATAGACACTAGAGGGTTTGAGGAGAGTTGAGAGCATAGTGTTAAATTGGGGAAGCGGCGAATGAAGGGGATATTGAAAAGTGACTTAAATTCAGAAAGTTCCTGCACGGGCGGAAGGCCCTGAGGAAATCCATCTTATCAAAATTTCCACCGCTTCAGCTCCTACACTTGCTTTCATTATGGTCCAAATATTCCTTGGCCTCGGCCTCCTCTCGATGGTTTCACTTGGGCTCGCCATCCCAGTATCACAATTTCAAGAGCCTTGGAATGAGTTTTTCCCCCCAGGGCAGAGTTACGATACTCCGAGCAACAGGCCTTATGGCTCCTACGCGGTCCAGGTACCACCACAACTGCCACCCCAACACCCTTACAACCCACAACCTTACTATGGGCCTCCGCCTCCACAAGGTCCCCCGAATCCGTACATACCGGGAACTCTAGAGGGACCAGTGCACCCACCTGAGGAAAAGCTGGAGGCACCTCCCCCGGACTATGGACATCCAAACTACGGACCTACCTACGGACCTCCTCCCCCCACCGTCAACGGTCCTCCTATTCCTCCTTATGCGCCACCTCCACGCGTTGATCGGGCTCCCCCTCCTCGTGCCAGACCGGCATCTCCTCCCACAAAGGTAGTTGAGGGAACTGCAGCAAGAGAAGCTCTACAGAAGCAGAAACCAAAACTGTCCCTCAAGGGGAAACTCAATGCTGCGGAAGGCGCAGGGAAACAAGCCACAGGAGCCCCTCCGGTAAAGGAAAAGATGGGGGCTCAGCCGAAGAAGCCTGCTGGCAGCACTGAGGAGAAATCAAAGGAGGAAAATTCCATGCGCTACCACGTCAACGTTGGAGGTGTCCAGAAGGGTCCTGGAGGCGGCACTACCAATTTCCATGTTTACACTGACGAAAACGGAACGAAGAAGTTCTCTGATGAGCTCGATCCTGACACTGAAAAGTACATTACGGAGCATATGATTCCGAAATTGGGCAATAAGAGAAAAAAGGGAGGCCCGGCAAGGATTTGGTCTGTTTTTGGCGAGAAATGATGAGTGATTTTTCGTGAGTTTCTCTGATTATAAACCTGTGGGCGTGTCGTTACCAGGCGATTGACGGCGAGACTAGGCCCGGGGGATTAGATCGCTTTAGTACTGCTCCGCAAACTTTACGCAAATGGGTATGGTTCAGGGGTATTTTGGGTTTTCTAGGGCTCAACGCATTTTTAGACATCTCTTTCTTAATTAGTTTTTTTTTCCTTCTTTGCTTTTCTTGGTTAAATAAATTCTACAAAATTGTCTCTAATCAATTGCATCCAAAAGTTCCCAAAGATTGCTAAGTAATACCGCAAGTTGCCCTACCGCCTTAGGCTTAGATACCGGTATTAGCTGTAGGCTCATGATGACACTTTGCTCTGGTTGACCCGAGGGACCTAAGCAAGATCCGACATATCCGTGATTGTGATCGTACTATATATCAGATGATGTATCTCGTGAGAACTTATGGAAAGTTAAAATGATAGTCTCGGTAAAAATACGATAGATAGCGAGCTCCTTTCGGTAGCTGAATTGATCTACGGAGGGGGCGGTGCGGGCCGCTACTGGGTATCTTATTCGGGACATCATAGGAGGCTAAAGTCGATTGAGAAATTCGGGGAACCTGAGATCATGTCTGTGCACTTGTGTTTTGCAGGCAAAACATCATAGCTAAAATAAGAGCCGGTCTATATCCCAATGAGCCTTTCCAGTTTCGCTACTCTGGCCTGTGTTGAAGCCGGACACATAAAATAGCTATTCCCAGACAAAGTGCCCGGCTTGGAACCGGCCACGCGGGTCGCTGGTACTGCCTTCGGAGTTTGCCTAGGTAAGCCCTATTTATCTAGTTCTCTGATTGCATCACTCGTGATTCACCAACTAGTCAATGATTGCGGATCGAGTAAACACGACCAATTACATCAGGCGGGAATGGGGGGCTGTATAAGAAACCAGAGAGTCCGGTCTCTAAAGAAATCATCGTCAAAGCCATTGCTTCCAACTTCCCAACCTCAATTCTATTGAGAACACATTCATTCAATATATCTGAAGACGTTCTTTTTTTTTCTTTTCTTTTTTTTCTCTTGACAATTTGAAACATGCAGTATTCGACTGCCGCACTCATTGCCTCCTCCCTGTTTGCCGGGGCCTCTGCTGCGTACGTATTTCTTGACCTGCATTTCTCTAGCACCAACTTAGCTAATGATATCCTCAGCCCTTCCCCTGCCTACCCAACATACCAACCCAAAGAATACTACCAATCCTACTACCCCAACACCAACTCCTACCAAAACGGTTACCAAAACTACTACCCGTACCTCTCCGCCAAGCCCCAATTCCAGAACGCCTACGAACGTCAGCAAGAGTATGACGCCGCCATCTCCGCCTCAGAAAACGAGAACGCAAATTCGAACGAGAACCTTGCGGGGGCCAAATCCGAGAATGCGAACGAGAACGCCAATCTAGCAAAGGGTGGCGAAGCCTTCGGTTTCGGCGCCCTCGAGTCCGAAAACCGCAATCTCCTCGCCACCGAAAACAACATTGAGGTCGCCAACGCCAATAAGAACGAGCTTGGCGTTGAAGTCGCCAACTTCAACGCCAATGAAAATAGCGCCCAGCAGGAGTCCGCTGCTCTGGCTGAGGTCCAGAACAAGGAGATGGAACTCTTCGAGGACTTCTTGGGGGATGGTGGTGCCAATGTCAAAGACAACCAGAATGGTAACTGCGGCTCTGTCTACACCTCTGGCTATCGTCGCCCTGCTCGTTCAAGCGGGAGCGTGGGTGGACGCACCGGAGGATATAACCACTGATATTAAGAACCTGTGGGGTAATGCGAGGGGCTAGGAGAGGGGAAGGTCCGAACAGGGGTCTTTTTTTCTTTTGTCCTTTTTCATTTGCGTTTAGAATGTCACCTACTTTGTTAATAAATTCTAGTCGGTCTCGAGGGCTTCTCATAGCATTAGCCCCAAATTGTGACTTGGAAAATTGCAGTCACATTTAGCAGAGGGCTGTTTGCAAATCGTGATTTCGAATCATGATTTCAGATCACGGCTATCCCAAATCACAGCTTGCCAAACAGCCCCTTAGTTTCCAGAAACAACACGTCCACCCGAGGCTTCGGGAATGGGGAAAAGACCATCGTTGAATCCAGACAGGGGCCATTAGAGGGCAAGTAAAGATAGGGCCTAAAATACTTGAAAAAAACGAGATGGGGATCGGAACCACCAGCAAAAAAATCATGGTCCAAAGGATCCAGTTCAGATGCCACCCATATGGTATTGTATGAAGAAAACGGAAAAAGGTCGGGTATAGAAGAAATGAAAAATATAACAGTGTATGAAATCAATGCAGGTCATGAGAGCCCCTAAGCCCCTCCCGCTACTGAAAGATTTAAAAGAAAGGCGTGAATAGATCAAATGAATTGCCAGCTAATGAGGCCCTAAAACAAACAAAACTCAAACGCTTTTGGCCAGCCTACAAAGAAAATAAAATCCCCGAAAACTCGCGATAAATTTTTTTAGGAATCGGTGTTGAAGCTAGATTTCGTACTGGATAGTAACTTGCTCCTTCGTTGTATATGGGGGGAGCGATTGTGATGGCTCGCCTTAAAACCATTTTTTGAACAGCTTTGGTGTAGTGGTAGTTGTACTGGCACTCGAAGCCTGGAGAGAACAATTCTTAGTTAATATGCCTGAAGCTCAAAAAAGATAGGCAGATCCTACCCTCCGAGGGATAACAGATCCAACAGACCCTCTCCTCACAAGGTTTGTAAAGGGATTCTTAGAATGTCGTGTGGCGCTGCCTGCAGGGCTGCCAGATCGATCCACAGATTTCTATAGTGATAGATGTTAGACCTCATCTCAAAGCCCGTAACACTGGGATGTTACAACAAACCTTGTGGGAAGATCCTTTTTCAGTTTTTTCATCGGAAGACCACTGTATTGGTAACTGGCTGTTAGCCTCACTTAGTAGACCATGCCAGGAATGGGGAAGACCCACAACGCGATCGAATTTTATCGACGTCTGGCGTTCGAGCCTTCTTGCCTTCGCCTGATGGCGTTTCTCCTCCCGGAGCTTTTCTAACTAGAACAAATTAGAAATTTTCCTTGAAAAAACGAAATACCGAAGGAGGAGGAGCATGACCGATATAACGGAAAACCCCATGTTTAATATTGCAAATCGGACCAAATAGCGATCCCAGCAGCAGAAGAGAGCCTAGGGAAGGAATTGGAGCACAAAGGCCGTAACAAAAAATAAACCAGGCCAACTTACCGGTCCTAGGATTTCCTCTTGCTCATCGCTCCACCCCATCTGAGCCTTCCTGAGCCTTTCCTCAAGCATCAGCATCTGTTGTTCCTTTTCTTCGGACCATTCTTCTTCGTAAACAGCCGCTTCACCATCTTCTCCCTTCAACCATTCATCGACCGCGGTGCCGGCAGAGCCCCCTCTAGACATAGTAACAGACGATTGAACCTACATTACATACGTTAAAATGAACTCAAGAACTATGGCCGGTTAGGAAATGAAATTCCTAGGCTATGCATACCCCATAGCTCCTCCAACAAAGGCCTCTGTCCATAAGGCGTAATCTCTCCCTTTCAACTTCTGCTTTCATTTGCACGACATTTCCCCTTTCACTATCCAAAGCTTCGCGTTCAATTTTCAGTAGTTTTTCCATCGTGTCAACCTTGTTGACCTTATCTTGTAGGGTTTTAAGCAAACGAATATTTGCCTGGGATAAGTTGTCTAGGTCACCGAAATCCCTAATAAGAGGGTGCCCGGATTGGAATCCTACAGCTGCAGACTTGAATTGAGGTTCCGTGGGGGGATTTAAGTTGCTAGTTGATCCGAAGGGAGAAGCAGCCTCACTTCGGTGGCTTGAAGGTATAACCCCATTTTTTGGGCTCAGTGAAGAGTTTCCCGGGGGTGGTGGTCTCTTTTCCTGTTCTTTGGCAAGGGCAAAGAGAGATTGAGCTGAAGGGGTCCGAGATGAAGTAGGGGTTGGATTTAGAAGATGGATTTGGTGTAAGTCTTGGCCAATTCTCTTTAAATCCCTATCTGTTTCTTGAAGAGTCTTCAGAAGTGCCTTAGTAGCAGAATCCACATAGGATCCGTCCCCAAGTGGGTGCCGCTGCGTAGTGTCTATCGGAGAGTGTTCTGCATCACCAATTCTGTTTTGGTTATCTGATGATAGCGATAACTCGAATTTCTCGGTGTCTGTAAGTTTGATAGCTTCAAGGCAATGCGGGCAGCGAGAAACTGGTGTACAGGAGCTCTCACTGGCTACCGAGCAGACCGAAAGGGTCAAGAGAGATCGAGCGGGGACGAGAGACTGATTCTGTGGAAAGTACACATGGCTCTCTGCAGGGACCGTTGATGCCGGAGAAACAGTGCCGGGTGTAATAGCTGGAGTGAGGGGATCCATCTTCAAAATCATGGATTAGAAGATCGCCTAGGCTTTGGTTTGCTGTTATTGCAACAGTAAGCTATTGTGTTTGTGCGAAAGAAGTTTATGCACAGTGATGTGATAGACTAGTGGAAGAAGTGTTGAATTGATTGGGGTGGGGTATGTATGATAGGATCCGGGTAAGAAACAAACCTACGATGAACTGAGAAGGGTTGCTGACCCGAGCTCCGAAAGAAGGCAGATGGACTGCAAATTGGAGTGAAGTTCTCAGGGCAAAGCAGCGATACGAAGGAGGTACAGGGTGTCAAATGGATGACAAAGCGCTGATCGACGAGTGCAGGGCCTAGGTTTAGGGGATGTCGATACAATACGACAGTTATCATACAAGATGGGACAGCGAGGGTTATGATGTTTTTGACGAGATTGGACGTGATGCACTTGTCATGGACAGGGTAAAAAGAAAGGGAGAAAATGCGTTGAAAGGCTCAAGACGATATGTTGGTGAAAATAAGCATCAAACCATTCACCTGTTGGACAGCGTTCTTATTATAATCGAGATCCCTCTCTCACCCTCTCGCATATTCCGGGGTCTGTCCCTATCACTCCTCTGCTTTGACTTTTAAGGATTTCTCGAGTGCTAAATGAGTGAATACCGCGAGAGGTAGGAGAAGTAAAGTAGAGGAAAGAGGAAGGAGGAAGGAAGGGGAAAAAAGAAATGTGTTATAATACTATAGAGGGATCGCCAAATCGCTTTCCTGTGGCGGGATGCGTCCGGGATAGAGGCCCAAGCTTGCCATTATTCGACCTCTTGCATCCGCCCAAGCTGCTTTGCATCACTAGGTCTCTGGATTTCCAGTCGAAATGACAGCAATTATTGGGGGATGGATCCATTCTACTTCTGGTAGTTGGTAGTTCTGCTTTTCTCTGAATTTTTTCTCAATTTCTTTTCTTTTTCCTCATGCAACACTCTTGTGAGACACAACTAAGCAGTACCACCTGCATATTACTGATGCCTGAGCCTATTTTTCGGAAATCATTATGCTAAAACTCGCAGGGCGATTGATTGAGTATAGTAATTGGCCGGCATACAGTACATCTCACATACTGCTGAACACACTTACGATTGAACGAAGTTCGTGAACACGAACGTTATCGCATGGCACCAAGATCTAATCAAAAAGGCTCGAACTTGGCGGTATGCGATAGCAGCCCTTTTCGTAAAGGTCGCTCGATCAAGGACAGGGAGCAAGGGTACTGAGAAGTGGAGATAGTTGAACTCAGCAAGCAAGTTAGGAAATAGAGGTGGCCCAATCCCCTGCTGATAGAATAGATAGTCTAAGGCCCTGCGCGACTGGCAGCGAACTCTCTGGAACTGTTCTGGATGCAGGTATGGAGAAGGTCTTTGTGAATCAAATAAGAGGGAGCCTCTGTTGAACTTGGGTCGCACAAGAATGCCAATATACCTTGTGTAGACATCGCACATGGGAGACGTGGGTCGTTCTACCGTACCCAGGTAAGGAGTACCTGTAGAGCAGGGTGCTATCACTACTCGAGTACCGTACCGTACTGTAACCCACTGGGCTATCACACATATCATACCGTTTTTTGTTTTTTTGGGCACGTACCCTGCTTGTACTAGTAGACACGTCGGGCGTGGGGTTACATGTCCCCGGCACGTAGAACCTGAACACAGGGATCAAATATTTGTATGGCGAATTGTATGTGTGTATCCAAGCCATCATACTAAATCCGGATCCAGACGTTCAGGTCCCTCATGCCGGGAACTAGTATGATGGTTAGCTCACTAAGTCTTGTTAGTTGCAAGCGAAAAATGGAGGTGCACGGTCCCTAACCCCTACTCTTGAATTGCCAGAGTCTTAACCTCGTCCCCATTCCATCGGTATGGAGAAGGATTCCGACGGCAATATTCCTCATTAATATACAACCAATCTAGAAAGCCATCGCAGGTTGGTTTCTATCGCCAAGAAGGCAAGCCTCAATAAACATCTCATCCCGCAATCCGCAAAACCTGGGGACAATTAGCGGGATAGTATCCGTGCCGCGTAGAAGCCTGAAACATTCTCTCAGTTGAGGTAGCCTCCTGCAAGTGCTTGTGAAGAGTGTCGTGTCATAAACACTAAATATGACCGGCCTGTTAGATTGTAGCCATCTGGACTTCATCCCCCAAGTCCGCTCTTGGCTGATCCCCATGGGGCAAGGCTTGCTTTTTCTGCTGCCTCTGCCTCCCCCAGCACTAAAAAAAAAGATCCACTCCCCATACAACTGGAAACTCGATCAAGCCACCTCATCGATCCAATTGTATCGAGAGATGGGGTTTTCGAGGTGCCATTCTACGAGTACTTGTGAGACTTCGCACTAGCTTGCCTCGCGATGCACGTTCACGCCTCAGGCACAGAAATCTCGATTGCCTGCATCCGCCGTGGTTGCTTTAGGTTACAGCGATATCGTAAGTTGGGGGATTCTATTAGTTGAACCGGTAGACGCGGTAACAGTGCCAGTACTACAGTTGTGGCAGTGCTTTTAGTACTGCACGTAGGTACGAGGCCAGTGTGAAGTCTTTTCACGCACAAAAGTGGCTTACCAGCCAACTTTCTAAGTCGCTAGTGAGCCCATAAAGTCGGGGGGCCATACTAACCCCTTATACTAGTATTGTGAGCAGAAGTCTAACGAGTGACGTTCTATGACCATGTTTGTCGTGATGCAGGACTATCGTTACTATATACGGCAGAAAGATTTAATTTCATACCCCACATGCTAAGATCTGGACTGGTAGGTAAATTAAATCTGGAAATTTTTCTCCCCACAAAACTAAATTTGAACCCCAGAAAGTGAAAGAAATAACTCTGAAACAGAATCCAGTGCGCCAAAAGGACATTAGCAACGAACTGTTCGTGGGGGAGAGGGGCCATTGAAAATCGGAAAACATAACCCTTGCCCTTGTGGAGATTTTTTTTTGCCATCAGCAGAAATAGTTTCCAGACCTCTACTTCACCCCCCCCCCCCCCGGATTCAAATGCTTACAAGGAAAAACATTTATGTTTCATGCAGGATGCCTCCAAACCATAGATATCATATGTCTGGACAAAAACTATGAATCGTGAGCATTCGACAAATTTTAAATTCTTCTCGAAGAATCTAGTCCAGATCAAAACAGTTTGCCAGTACCCACACCACCTACCACACTAATTAGAGGTGGATCCACACGGTCTACCCTCCCTCCTGCCTCGGCCAATGCTCTGGAGCAAATGTGAATATCCGCGCGGAAGGCGCCTTACTAGAGTTTGCTACATGAGATTTGCGGCTCCCTTCGTTTGTAGGAATTTGTACCCTAAATTGCTGCAGCACCCCATACAGCAAAGTACAGTACCCCCACTCTTACTATTTGACCAAGAAGGTTAATGGAGACTCCCAGGCCTGATGTTATTGGCAGAAGTACCTATGCCCCAGGGTCGTTTGCAATAACACTTGAGTCACCTAAAAAAATCCGACCATCCCCGATAAAAACACCCGAAGCATTATTGCCTCTAAAAGTATTTGGAACCCGGGATAGATGCTTGTAAGGCATATCAAATTTTAGGAATCATCTGTATGTTGTATGCGCTGGCTTCCGGCAGCTTAAACGTTTGCATAGAAGCCTAGGGTGCTTATTAGATCACGAGGTCAATATCCCACCTATGTAATCACCCGTGGCACATGTATACTTCAAACTTCGAACAACAATCGCCAATTAAGGTTTGTTTGCTTGAGCCCCGAGCGAGCGAGATTGGGTTAAAAATACAGATAATATTATGGGGAGTTTGCGCTTCTTCCACCTGGGTCTAGTCTCTCCAGATGCACCACTTCGGGAATTTCATCAGGAGCTGCGGGATGGACCAAGCCTGGCAGAGTGTGACGGGACAGTTTTTCCTCATGCACGATAGGAGCCAGGGCGCAGAAGTGAATTGGCTAGTCACCATGGGGATCACTCTATACGACTGTGTCTCGTGCGTGCTTCACAGAAGCCAGGGGCGATTGTGTCCCCAATGATTGACTATCCAGCGGAGGTTAAATGCCCTGTATTGATATTCTAGATGGTGGAAACACCACAAATGGCAGCAGTGCACGTTTGCTTCCTCATGGTCACCGCGCACCCAGTGTCACTTGGCCACCCCAAAAGTTATCCCGCAACAGAGGGTCATGCCCCACATTAGCCCCTTGCTTCAAGCGGCATTTTCCCACCCCTCCTCTCCCGAGCGAAGCCTTAGCTGGATTTTTCCCGAGTTTGAAGCATAGGCTTTGTCCGGCTATAGAGCAGCCGAAGACGTGTGCAAATATGATACAAACCCTGCGGATCGAGCATCGGCCTGGCCTCCGGGGTGAGCAAAGGTAGCCGGGAAAATATCAGAACCCTTGGGCCAAGGGGCCAAGAGGGGTGCTGTTGTGCGAACAAAATACGGTAGGATATTAAAATGTCCCGTCATATTCTCAAGCAACGAACTTCTTTGGGTAGCAGAATAGGATCAATAATCATGGAGTCACTCACTCATCAATCTCAAATTTGCCGGGTGTCTCTTTTCCCAGCACTCGGGACGCATACAGCGATAGTTCTGCCGGTATAAGCACAAGAAGGATGATTCTAGCTTCCAGTATCATAGTTAATAGCACGCAAGTGGGTATAAACAACGGAGATAGGGTACGGCCGAGGCTCGTTTCCCGGCTAGGTTTTTGGGATAGAGTAATAGTGTGTGGTAAGTGCTAAATTTCCAACAAGAGGTGAGTTCATGAACCTGAATTCTATATATATCACCGTAGAGAAATATAAGGAACTGAATAAGGGTTTGACCCCCCCCCCGCAGGATACTAGGATTCTCAAGTGTTGCCAGAGACAAAATCCTTGTTTTGAGCTCTTAACCTCCTTTAGCACATGCAACCAACCTGGCGGGATCCAAAGAATTTCATAAATACTCCTCATGCACACTGAATGTATACAATAGGAATTGTGAGCAGTGGCCCAGGGGTGCGCAGAAATTTACAATTTCCACCACAAAGAATGATGTACCTCTGCATACTGTTGTGCAGTATGTGAGTTCGAGTAACTCACAATGTCAATGATTAATATTAGCATTGCCTTTCTGTCTTGTACTAGATCTCTTTTCTTCTCTTTCTTCTCTTTCCTTCTTCTCTCTCTGTTCAGACACTGAGTAAACAGCTGATTTATCGCTCTTCATTGGTCAGACTGACTTACTTCCTTCGGAGTAGGTCTACAAACAGGCTAGAATTGGACCGAACCTGTTGGTTCGCAGTAAATAAGGGTAGACCTTCCTATAAAATACGAGAGCTCTGGTGCGATCCCTGCTCATAAGTAATCACTCGGAAACATTCTAAACAGGGTGTTGGAGGACGCACGATCAAGGTCGGAATTGAAGTAAAAAGTAATGGGACTGATCAAAGAAAGAAGCAGACGAATAGTTGTTGTCTTGCTTGTTCGTCTATAGACGCGCCTGGGACAGCCGTACCTATAGCTATGCGCAACATGAATGTACATCAATGTGACCGCGGTCATTCCCTAGATCTTTAAGTCCTAAGCGGCCAAGCAACTGGCCGAACACTTCCGTATCTACCATCACACTGAGGTGACATTTCAGACACAGGGGGGAACCCGCCCAATTTCTACCTTGTTGCTTAAACGTCGGTTTCGTGATCTGTTTGAAAAAAAAACATCCAAACCCGTTCTTCGCCCAAAGACTATATCTAGAACACCCTGACTTGGATACGCTAGGAGAATCCATCCACTAGTTCTTTCCGGTTGTTCCAGTACCTGAGGGGCATGATGAGAGCTGCGCTACCCCCTCTAGGTTAAACTATCACCGGGTTTAGGTTCATAGGTCTAGGGTCCCAATTGCTAGTTAAGGGAGTTATATGGACATTCACCCAGGCTACTAGAGGATAGTGTACAGCATATGGGGACAGAAGAGCACTGTTTAAGATTTATTCTGCCCATACTCCGTGTTCTGCGGCGATTTGAACTAGTGCCAGAGAGCGTGAAGCGGGCTTTACCTCGGTCGGTGTGAAGCCTTTAAGCTTTGGGCGATGGTGATCCTTTACCCGCTCCGGACTGGCGTAGAGGTATCTGCACATCAGTTGGGGGATATGTCGTGAGGGAGATAGGTGTTTGGTGCACTGCATGAGAGATCTGTAGAACCACCCAGATTAAGAGCTATGCTCAAAATCCTTATACAACATGAGACAGTTCAACCAGGCTAATTCAGACAGCAGTAACAGTTATAAAGTTATGGAACCCATCCTTGAGATTACTCCGGCATGCCCTATCTCTTCTAGTGATTAGTTTATGGCGTCGTGCGATCGATCGACTGCCCAGCACTTCCAATCAGGTGAATACGGGAGTTCTGCAGCCCGAGCTTTGATTTTCTAGCAAAACCTACTCAATCTATTATTGCCTAACCTTATATCAAGACCTGAGGTAGAGGCATTCCCCAGAGGCTTAAGCGCACTCATGCAAGTTTTCGGGTTTAGCTTTGTGCGGCGCCTTTTCGGAATAAGAAATCTTTCAGACCACCCAGAAGCTTCGAACTCGAAAACGCTCTCTCGACTCTGAGCTGAGTGCCCCCCATACCCTTCTTCTAGGTCTTAGTCCTGGCTTTATACTCATTGGGAGAGCTCTACTCCAGGGTTACTCAAGTATATCATCCATAGCCATTCCCTACGATAGCAAGCCGCATTTCTTATAAAGACCCAAGCAGTATGATAACAAATAGTAATTGGTAGTAACCCTACGCCCACCCCTACACATGCCTACTATTCCCCTCTACGCCCCCGACCCCCACCTTGGAGATCCCCACAGGCAAATCATCACCTATTATATATACCAAAATATCCGTTACACAAGCCAATCATATCTGATATTTATACGCTTCCCACAAGAACCTTATCTGACCGGCTACTCTCGTGCTCTAGGCCGGCCCCTGGGAGGGCTCAGCACGCTTCTAGCAGATCGTCAACAACCATCCAGCCCCCTCCCGTTCGAGCATTACTTGGCCACACATCACATCACATCGCAAGCTTACTCTCAGCCAACAGTCTATCTTCATCAAACAATGTTAAAATATACAATTTCCTATACTAAGCGAGAAGAGTCAGAGAGTAAACAATTAGATCTAGTGCTTGTGTGCGCGTTCGTATTACCTGCGCTACCCTGAATCTGTGCAGCGCGCGTGGGGCAAGAAAGCTTAATCCGGGCGTCAAAAAAGCTCGATAGTCGTCTATTAACCCATCCGTGAACGGCGAGCCAAGCCGAGCGCAGCTCATCGATATCGGATATAAGGAGCGTGGTGGCCGAGGGCGGCTATGCGTCCCAGATTACGAAGGTGACCTGGGCGTTTTGGGTACCTTAAAAACTTGAACAATTGAACCGTGCGCTATGCCGTTAGGCTCTCCCTTCCCGCCCCAGAAGGGGGAAAGGGGCTGTGCTTTTGCTGTGCTTTAGCCCGCTTTCCAGAGAAGGGAATTTCGACTACATAGCACACAGCTCAATTATTCAAGTTTTCACGGTATACCAGGGGAGATGGCTGACGGAGGGGTCTGGGTTGAAACGGGGACAAGTACCTTAGGATGGGCCCAACGAGTGCTGTTGGTGGTTTGCGGGGAGTAAGGACAATAAGGTTTCTTGATTTGCCTAATCGTTACGCTTTTGAGGTCGTAGGTTATATGGAATGTCGGATAATGTCCGCAATGGGGTGGGCGCTCTTTCAAACCTAGGATCAGCAAGGAGCAAATAATGCACTGCACATGAATATTTGCTACATACCTATACAGGCTCCTCTCCTCCTCACAAGTAAACTTTATCTGGTGGTTATTACCCCGCAAAATTACCCCACAATATCCCCCACTCGAATATCTTAGCTTGGGTACCGATCCTCGGACAAATTGAACCACAATAACCTATGTATCAGCACCCATTAACCCCCAGTAAAAACAAATCAGTGCACTAAGAGAAGCCCGCGATCCGCCTGATCTTCCGCCCTAACCCGGAAGGAGGGAACTTATATGAAGTGACACCGTAGTCTGGTTTACCCACTTCATCTATTACTCGTAATGTCCTGACGTTTGTGAACACAACTGCTATTGCATGATGCCAAGATCAGGGCAAAAAAGCTGAATTTTGGCGGTATGCAATAGCAGTTGTGTTCACAAACGTCAGGACATTACGAGTAGAGAAGGATTCGTTCCATAACTAAAAAGCCAATTCCCTGTCCCCACCGGTATGGCTAAAGTAGAGGAAGGCAGGTATCCTGCCGATCCGTACTAAAACGTCCATATAAACTCGGTATCTACCTTTACATGTAAATAAGGGCCGAAAGGGCTCCAGGATGCTTATTTATCCACCAGTCAACCACCCTGGCGGGATAGGAGTGGGTTGGTGTGGTAACGACGGCAGCACCTGTCAGTGTCTGAGCGGAAAAGCGTGCGGTGGGGTACCTGGTCCCACTGGGGCACGCTGGACGCACGGGATCGGCGGTGGCACTAGCCGTACTGCTGGGATCATGGATGTTTTGGGAATCGAATGGGGATATGAAAGTTCGGTAAGCGAACAAGTCTGGAGGGTCCCCGAGTTGCTAACTTCCTAATATAAAGACTTAACCATCTCCCCTAAGCCATAGTCTACCCAGATTCTCTAGAAACCCAAGCCCCCTCTTAGCCCACGGCAGCGTCTCGGCGTTTCTTGTGGTGCATTCCCAGAGCGCCGTTTGGTTCAGCAGATGAGACACCACCACTCCCGACCTCCTAGAACAACCCGGCCCCCCTTTGTCTCACAAACACCCTTAGTCTTGTTTACAGCCGACAGAAACGGGTTTAGAAAAACATCCATCACCTTCATCATAGGCTCGGCCTTCATGCAGGATATCGAGGAGTAAAAGCTCTGCAAAGTCCTGCAGTAGAGCCCCCCGCACCTTCGCAGCTCAAGGAGTATAAAGTTTTCGAAGGGATTGCCGTGCTACTAGAGGTGGATAGAAATTCCTACTCGAGCTAATGTAGACAGGTTGCTTTCTTTGCGGATCCATCTGGCTCAGCAGGGTTTTGAAAGATTTGAGCAGCAGATCACCGGTATTAGCACCCTAGACCACCCTACTAAGTGTATAGCAACCATATGGAACCTCAAGACATCAAAGATATGTCACGACCGGCCGGCAAGACTGCCGAAAACATTCTGGGTGGTTAGATCTATTCGGGCTTGCAGGGGAGACCATCATTGAGCATGATTGAGTGAAAGTTGATGTTATAATTGGGAGGCTCAAGAGCTATAGCGCGCAGAGCATTTGTTTGGCAATACAAAAGAGACCATTCTTCGGAACAAAAGGTACAGTCCCCCCATCGAGCTCTATACAAGTCCCTGGCATGAATGGACCGAACACCAGGGGGCTCCTTGGCAAAGGACCTTCAGCTCCCGTGACCCCCGCGGTGTTCGGTCCATTCACGCCAGGGACTTGTACAAGGGCATTTACCTAATTCGGCCCACATGTTTGCCCAGTTTAGTGCTCGCAGCGTCAGCGCACCCCCTCTTTGAGTGATTCTCGTCCAAGTTGGCCAGGTCTCCTCAATGGGAGCAAGAATGCCACCCAAGTTCCCCCGGACAACTCCTGTAGCGTGCCAGTTCATAACCAACACAGGCGGAACTATCCGGGTAAAACCCGGGAAGGCAGCTTACTTCTCTGACTGCCTCCCAGAGACTTGGGATATTCCCGACTATCAGAAGGATGTTGTAAACGCGTTCTACAGGACCCAGCCTAACTTGTGAAAGCTTTGGGCAAAATTCTTTGTTAAAGGTGGTTAAAGGTGGTCGCAGATTCCCTTGCGTTTCTCCTCGGGGGAAGAGCCATCATGCGGCCCTTGGCGGAAGGAACTGTCTGGGTTGCGGTAACGTGCTAGTTCTCCCGCTTTTGTAGGAATAGTCAGTCTTCTCAACGATGATCGCCCGAAGAATGGGAAGAAGCCCTTAAGTTTCTTGCACCCGCACTTGTATAGCCATGTAATAGAAAACACATTCACGGACACTAAGGCGAGAAGTTAGATGCGAAGGCACTAGATGGGGTGGCACCATCCTCAGTTCGCCCGGGATTGATCCTGAGGCCAGTTAGGATGCTGTTATGGGATGCCCCACTGGGTTGAGGCCCCTGAGATTCGATTTAAGAACCCGCCAGGGTCTTCATATCTTAATACAGCGATATTTGTATGCGTGTATATTCTAGTATCAATTAGTTTCCAAAACCCATTCGACACAACTAAAGATTGAAGACTTCATAACTTATCACTCGTGGAAAGCACTGGTGATATCTGGATCCTGTGAAGTCTTGCTCCCAGTATCAAAATTGGTTTACCAGGTCTCTCAGCTTGAGGGGTTCCTATTCTGATATACGTTTGGCCTTGGCCCGTATAAAACAGGGCATATTTGCGTATTTTCTGTTTGAATACCGCGAGTATAATGTTGTGGCCTCACGGTCGGGTGTAGATGCCCGCCTGGTGGGATTTGGACTGCTTCTTGCTTGGAGAAGGCCCCGGGAAAACCGATTGAATCCGTTCGTCTAACATATTTCATTTAGGGCCCATGTTTTAAACCTCCAAACCCTCGTTTAAGGAATACCAAAGAACTGACGGTCGAAACAGTGGGCCCCCGGAGAACCACATAACAACCTACTAAGATAAGTCATGGTGCAAACCCTTTCTTGTACGATGCACGATTTAATCGTAGCCCTCAAGAGCGGCTAATGGCACCTTGCCAACGAAACGGTACATAAATCAGGACGACTGTGAGCAAGACCGCGTTCCGCTTGTGCTGCTATGCGCTCAAATTAGCATTGCCTTTTATAGCAGTGCCCAGTAAGATACAAGCTAGCACAAACCAGGGCTGTACTATGCCGGCACTCAAGGTGCTGTATCGAAGTTGCGCATTTCTTGGTACGCTACCACTACCAGTATAGGGAAAGCCACCCCAATCCACCGCTTTGGGTACAACAGCTGGGTGCAAGTGCGGCGTGCAGGAGGAGGAGCTCAGAACCAGAAATCAGTTTTCAGCCGCTCCGTGCCTTACAAACCTTGCGGGTATCAAAGAAAGCTAGACCGCATTCCGCTCCGAGCCCCGGAAAGTGAGATGGGCAGCCATGTACGTTATGGCTAACCCAACCATAGATCACCCCAGCAGAGCATCCCCGGAAAAATATTACCCCATAGATTACCCCATCGTTTGCCCCGTCGCAAGCAAAAAACTCTCAAAGGAGTGCCCAAATCTCCAATAACTTGGGTTCTGGCTGTTACAAAGGGCCTCGCCGACGACAATCGTTGTGTGATAGACGATATATTTCCGATATTTTCCGAATTTAGCCCGGCCCAAGTTTACCGGCTTCGAGAGCGAGTTGTCCGTCCTGATCAGTTCGTTGTTCGTCAGAGTGCACGAAAATCCATGCGCCGTGATGATTCAAATTTCCAAGGATTGAAACGCAGAATAAATGAAAGGGGGGGGAAGTAGAGAGTCTTAGGTAGGAGTACCATGTATCATACCTGACGATTTTCCGGTGTGAGATATCTGTCAAGTTGCCGAGATGAGGACTCGTGATGGTGATCAGATGCTTGTTGGCGTAAGTTACCGGTATCTACGGTAAATGTCTAACAACTCCAGATTTCGGCAACGGCTTCCCTTCGGGAAAGATGAAGTAGGCTGAGTAATCTGGACATTGTTCCGTCTTCAACATACGTGACCTAAACAGCGAACCTCAACACCGCGAATCTCTCTCGCAGAATTCTTGATCCGCCACCCACCCACTTGTAATGCTTTTGGTTTTTTTCCCACGACCACGGATTTGAGCAAAGAAATCCTCTGCTCGTCCCTGCATCTATATAACTCTCCCCCCCTCCCCCTTTCTTCCCCAATCTCTGTCAGTTTCCGGGTTAGCACCGACCCTCACATACCCAGACCCACAACCTGATAGCAACAAGATAAGGAAGCTATGACTTTTCACTTGACACCAAGTCCGTGCAACTCGACTCCTAGTAGCTCAACTACTAATAGTACACCCGCGTACGGAAGTCCCCAACATGGTTCGCCAACCCAGTCGAGCTTTCCTACTTATGATGGCGCTGGAGAAGACGACCACCCAGTCGCGGAGAGCAGGGTTTTGATAGTCATGACAGGTATCCTCATCCCTACCGCATTTATTTTTTTCCCCCTTCCTTCCAGACAGGATTTCTGCTAACCCCTTACCTGCCCATTAAAAGGAGGGACAATATGTATGCGTATGGGAAAAGATGGTTACGTTCCTGTAAGTTTGTGTTTCCTTTTTTCTTTTTTCTTGCCGCCCAGTCAGAAATACTCCCGGTGATGGCGTCGCGCCATGACATTGGCAACATGAATCCGAAATTCGCAAACGATCTTCTTGGAACATTGGTGCTGTTCCATGAGCCCTGTGGAGCACATGTCACTCGATGGGACTGGGCTGGGCATGTGAGGCTGAGAATTCATGACGGTCACACAAAGCTAATACTGAGCTCTCTAGGCCACTGGTTTTCTTGATACCTATCTAAAACCCAGGCCATCTTTCAATGACGGTTCTCCCACCAAACATCTCCCTGTCATGACTAATGACGAGACAGAGGTGATGCTCGAATCTTTGCGTGAGTTTACAATTTAGCCTACTGCGGTGTGGGATGTTGAAGACCACGAGCCTAACAAATGTGATGCAGGTACCCCCCCTTCCAAACATGCCCGCCGCATTCGATACGCAATTCTTGAATTCAATCCCCTCCTCGATAGTTCGAGCATCAATGCTAAAGGTTGGGGTGAGATTGCAAAATCCATAAAGCGTAAGCGCAGGTATTCCAATTTTTCACGAATATCCTAATACTGGTCATAGGCAATTATAAGCTCTTCGATGCGTTTGTTATCCTGCATGGTACCGATAGCCTGGCCTACACAAGCTCTGCGCTGAGCTTTATGATCAGTAATTTAGGAAAATCGATTATCCTAACGTAAGCCCCGTTTCCTCACTTCTTAACTTAACCACTCACCCTTATTTTGTTGTAAAGAGGATCCCAAGCACCAATGGCGGAGCTACATAACGACGCAACAGACAATCTCCTCGGAAGTCTCATTATTGCTGGCCATTACATGGTACCCGAAGTTTGCCTTTTCTTTAACCATAAGTTATTTCGTGGAAATCGGTATTTCATATTTTCCTTCATCCCGCTCGATTTTGCTCCTTGCTCTAACTTATTCCAGAGCTACTAAGAGCAATGCTCACGACTTTCGTGCCTTTTCGTCCCCAAATTTCAACTCGCTTGGGAAGGTTGGAATATCCACAAACATAAATTGGAATTTAGTCAACCGTCCATCTACTCTTGCGCCGTTTTCCGTACAGACAAGTCTATCCACAGCCCACGTCGCTTGTTTGCGAATCTTCCCTGGTATCCTGCCCGAGATGATTGAAGGAATACTGGCGTTAGAAAACCTGAAGGGATTAGTCCTTGAGACGTTTGGAGCGGGCAACATGCCTGAAGACGAACGACTGATGGCGGTGCTGAAGAAGGGAGTTGATAATGGAATCGTCATTGTTAATGTGACCCAGTGTAGGCATCGGATTTGAGGCTCACGGAGGCATGTATTATGTGACTGACCAATTCATAGGCATAACCGGAAGTGTTAGCCCCCTATATGCTTCTGGTACGGCATTAGCCAGAGCTGGCATTGTTTTTGGGTTAGACATGACCACTGAAGGTAGCTCCCGCTCATTTCTCTTCCCTCCCCCTGCCCCTTCATCCTTCACTGGTCATTTCCCTCCACCACAAAGCTTTTAGCTTAGCATTATTCCATCCGCCAATTCCTGAGATTACTTCTCCTGGTTGTTTGGTCAGAGATTTTTTTATCGTTATCGCTATTTTTTTCCCCTCGTCTTCCGACCCTCCTTGAATGCTTAATTGACGTCATCCCCCTAAGAGGATGCAAAAGACCACCGAGTTAACATGTAAAATATTCAAACCCTAGCTGCGCTTACGAAGCTCTCCTGCCTTCTGGCGAAACCCGAACTCACCGTTACCGATATTCGTCGACAGATGTCCTTGTCCCTACGAGGCGAGTTAACAGAGCAAGCCACAACTAGCTTTTCACATCCGAACTCATTGCTACCACCAAAGCTCTCACGATTGACCGCTTTGGCCTATGCCATAAAGAGGGGGGACCAAAAGAGCATTTCATCTGTGTTGAAGGAATCAAACGAGTTTTTGCTGAATGAGTTTGACTACTCGGGGAACACGCCACTGGTTAGTACCGTTTTCTTTGTCACGCCATCACTTTCCTCTCCCCCTTTTCCTCTCCCCCTTTTAATGCCATCACCACATCCAATGCTGTCTCCTGATACTATCCATGTTTTTTCCTCCCCATGTTTTTTTACGATGATCTTTTCACGATCTATGTCGTCACTCCTTCCTTCCAGTCCATTATTCCATAACTCTACCTTTACTGTCACTCTGTCTCCCGCGCCTCCCACCTAGGAAGGATGCCGTTACCGTTATATGCCCGGTCCTATTCCCCACCTTATTCTTCACGCTCTAACGAATAGCGTTCAACTAGCATTTGGCCGCCACATGCCGCAATATCGACATACTCCGTGACTTTCTCTCTCAAGGAGCTTCGGTTCATTTGCGTAACGGAGATGGCAGAACGCCCCTATTTCTGGCGGCCGATGCTACTATCGAAGTTAACGTTTCGTTACTAAGAGAGAGCGGAGCGCACTTACACACCGAAGAGGTGGAATATGCTAAATTAAAGCTCAAAACCCTAAAATGGGACCAAAACAGTAGTAGATCTAATGAATTCACTAAAACTACCAAACAAAGATGCTGGGAGCTTGCAGGTGCCTAATAAGGTATAACAATACTCCCAGGGAACCAATAGTCCTTATTCCTTTTTCGGTAATTTTCCGCATTTTTTTTGTTCGCGCCCTGATAAGTTCTTATCCCTCGGCATCTTCCTTCCCCACCCTTCCTCATTGTTACTTTTTCTACTCTTCCTCCCGCAATCCCTGTGCATTGTGAACCTTAGTGGTCGAAAATGCCGACTGCACAGGCAGCCCAATACTCCAAACAATTGATCTGACGGATAAACCAGGTATTATACCCGGTAGCATGCACCTTACCCCGCTGTTGATGACAAGGGCAGCCGGTGAGAAGGCGCCATCAAGGTGCGTATACCGAACCAAATGATGGCACTTTTTCCTTTTCTTTGCTTCGGTTTATTTTTTCTTTTTTTCTGAAAAATATAGATAGATAGATCTTCATAATCTGGGATTCTTTAGAGGAAGACAACAAAATTAAAAGTTCACTTGACGAGTGAGAGAAATAGATGAAGAGAAGGTTGGGACAAATTGGCCGCATGATTCGAAAATCTTCCGTGAATCGTGATCGAAACCGAAAGAAGGAGATCAAAGATTTCGAAACCTGATAGAAGCGCTCTAGTGATGACAGCAAGGGATTGTTGGGAATGGATGGATGTTTGATAGTTTTTTTTTTTTTGGCTGGATCGTCAGAGGAACAAGTTTTCAGCATGACGATTCACGATCTCTCCGTAACCAACAGAATACCTCTCTTTTTGTTTATTCACAGCACATGGGGCGATTCTCTGGAAGAGCCAGGTCCCACGTATCATATTTTTGAAAATGGGTTATCCTATTGCAATATAATAAAGGTAGTCTACTGTTCTATTTACTGGTGTCGACGTTAATACAGATTTGGACTGTGCAACCCCGACCTTGCACCTTTCTGCCCTCTCTTTATATAAATTATATTGGGGTTTTCTCCGCGGAGGATGGATACAAGCAACATACAGTCGGTCCAGCTCCACGATGAGAGGGACTCGAAGCAAAGCAAACCTCTTTAGTTCCTTGGTGGGTGGTTACTATAATTATTGCGTGTGATTGATGTTCGGTTGGGGCTTTAGTGTGCACGGTCCTTGTGAGGTTGATTTTTCTTATTCTTTTTCTCTTTCCTTTTTCTCACAAATTTTGACGAATGGCTTGAAGAGCTACCGGAAGTGCTATTGTGGTATGATATTCGCGCTTTCACAAGTACCCGCACAGTACTTGTACTGTACACTTGTGCTCGAGTATAAAGCAATAATAAAAGTCTAGCACAGATCCGAAGGCACTTCCTTTGCATTAAATGACAAAGAACTATATCAGTATCGAGCACCTTACCCGTATATTGTGTCACAGCGAGAAGGCTGCATTCTCTTCCTTTTGTTTTCTTTCGTTTTTTCTTTCTTTTCTTTTCGTCGGTAGAATCTTCCGAGCTTTTTGTTGCATCTTCAATTGTATGCGGGCAAAATAGCAACTGACACGCAGGGGGTGTGGGATGTAACACTAAGCTCAGCAGGCCAGGAAGATGTGGAAAAAAGTACTATTATGCTCGAGTACCGCACACCAAAAAAAGGCTTGGAGAGAGAGAATACAAGTGCCACTGTGCCATGTGTGCCCAATTGCCAATTGCCATCCCTCTGGCCCCGCCCTTCACCAACCATCCTCCAAGAGTCAGGACCTTGGAACACGCCAAGATGGTTTATGATTTCCGAGACAAGATGTTCCTTCCGTACCAGCTAATGCACCTAACGGCTTTTTTCTTTTTCCCTTTCTCTTCTTCTTTCCCACTGTCTGCTGCTGTCTACCGTGCTCATTCCATTTGTTGCTTTTTTATCTTCTTTCCATCTTTCTTTCCACTTCCGTCCTCCCCTTCCATGTCTGGTGACTTGAAGGGAAGGGGGAGAAGAGGATTACGTAAACTTTCCCGCTCCAGCGGAGAGAAATATCTTTCTCAGTTCCTTCGCCCCCGAGAACAAGGGGCTTGGGTACCTGAACGTGGGCTCTGTACGAGTAGTGTGTATCGTAGTCGTGGTTAGGTTGCCGATGTTTTGCTTTTTTTCTCTCCTTCGATGGCTTTAGTTTTCTTTTTTTTTTCATTCTCATTTTCATTTTCACTTCCACTTTCTTTTCTTTTTTTCAATCTCTTTTTTTTTCCTTTTCTCTCTGCCACCAAAGTAGTAATCCATTTCTCAACTACACGCGAACCACGATGATATGGTGGGCAATGGAAATGAACCGGTTGTGGTTGGGTTGACCGCACACCAACCGATCTCCCACTTCCCCCCCTGCTGTTACCCCATTCATTCTGCTCTGTGCCTGAAGCCTTTTTAGACTGGAGTGAGGTGAAGTGAGTTTGAGCTGCTAGAAATGCAGAGACAGGTGTTGGGAGGTGCTCCTCCGTGTCATGAAGGGATCGTAGAATAGCAGACATCTCAATTCTCGATGATTATTTTTATTTGGCGTAGTTCAAAGTCCCGGAGTGATAATTGGGGAGCTTATGAAATATCCCGAGCCAGCGATTCTGACTTGCCGGCGTAGGATTCGATGTGATTGTCAGCGGTGTGAATGGCATGGGGCCCACACGTCATTTCATTCCCAGTGCATCATCGTGAGTAAGTTCGATGCGGTTCCTGGAGCAGCAGAGCAGTGTCCGCAGGGGAGTGAGGGAAGGGTATATTAACTGGGGGCAAGAGGAGCGTGAGAAAGGGAGGAGGAGGGAGAAAGAGGCTGAAAGAAGAATAACGTTATCCAAGACCGTCCGAGTGATCAATTGACTTGATCCCTTTTCAACAACGAGCAAAACAGAGGTTGCGCCATTCACTGCTGAGAATCAAGAGGTCGGGGGAGAGAGAATCCAATATTAATGTAAGTTCGAGGGCGAGAAGGGTAAGAGCTACTGTTATTTTGACTAGCTGGGCGAGGGAGGATAACGGGAAGGTGGAAATATCCTAGAGATAGAGGCTGGAAGAGGAACGAAGAGATACCAAAAGAACAGATACTGATTTTCCTCCGCTTTAGAAACCTTCACTCACCGGCACAAAGAATTCATATCAACTCTCCTATCAACTGCGAATGATACCAATATACGAACACAATTAATCCGAATCCCGGAAACTAAGATTGGGCCTTTTCCCCCCCAAACAAAAAAAAATCTTTGTTCCTAGATCTTATCGTCTACAGATCCTTTCCAAAACCACTAAAAATCATCACCAAAACCGAACACTCTCCATAGCTACAACAGGCTTAGCGGAGCAAAGTCTGATAGTGCCCGCTCCCTCCTTGAAAAGCTTTCTATTAGATCTAATTCTTTCCCATTCCTTTTTTACCCCTCATCCCCGCCTTCTCCCTTTGATTCAAGTCACTCATCCCCGGTTATTTGTCCATCCCTTCCATCCTCAACCAAACCATTATTTACGCCCTCTCGCGCTTGTTATCAGCTGGGCCCACCTTTGGAAGTTGTGCTCTAGTTGCGCTGTTTCTCACAACCAACGAGGGAATCCCTTCTTCTTCTTCTTACCAAGCCTTCCCTACCCGCCACTCTTGAATGTCAAGAGCCGCAAATCCCGGCCCTCGCAACGTCATAGACACTGCAATGACAGACCCAGGCCAACAGCCTGCACCAAATACCACACCATTGAGGGAGCTGGTTGTGGTGAACGCCACTGGTCGACAAGCCTCTAGCGTTGTCCGTGTAGCCTCAGCCGTGGGTTACAAAGTGCGTGCGCAGCTTAGGTCTCTGAAAAAAGATCTTCAACTATCAGCGGAACTCAAGATTCTCCCAAATGTGACATTGGTAGAAGGTTCCCTTGACGATCAGGCATTCGTGGACAAGCTGTTCGTCGGTGCACAGTACGCCTTTGTCAACACTACGCCGTACGCTTGGACCGACGAGGTTGCGACTGGAAAGTCACTTGCTCTTGCAGCGCTCAAGGCCGGCATACGACACTACATATTCTCGTCACTGACAGACCACTCGACACATGATCCTCCGCAGGACCCGTTACCCCTCTGGGCCACTAAATTCGCGGTTGAGCAGTACATTCGCCAGCTGGAGTTGCCGGCTACCTTCGTTTATGTGGGCAGTTATCATAATAATTTCTCATCGAGGCCCTATCCGCTATGGCAGCTGACCCCTAGAGCGGATGGGGGCTTTGTATGGAAAGCACCTTTTCCGACGGATTACCCTATCCCATTCATTGATACCGAGCATGACCTTGGAGCGGCTGTTATTCAGATTTTCAAGGACGGAGTGAGCCAGTGGGGCGGACAGAGGTGCGCTTTCTTTTTCTTCGCTTTCTTCCCCCCGAGCTTACGACAGATATTAGTAGTAACTAACCAGAACCGGCATTTAGAATTCCCCTTGCTTTTGAAGTCCTCACGCCATTGCAGGTTTGCAGCGCCTTCTCTAAAGCTCTGGGAAGACCAGTAAACTACCAGCCCCATCCTCTGGAAATCCGTATCCCCATCCCAACTGGGTATCGGGACCAATTGGAGGGGGTCGTGAAGGTGTTATGTGAGCAGCGTGCCTCTTACTTCAGGCCAGAGATGGAGGGCTCCGCGACAAAGATTTCTCGAGCTCTTTGGCCCGGTTGGAGAGGGATGGAGGAGTACGCACGAGAGGTTTGGCCAATTGAGGAAAAGACCAATGGTGCATCCTGGATTGCAAGCGGCGTTGCCACGCCGGCCAGTGAAATGGAGGGGGAGAATTAGTTTCCTGCTGATTTTTTCCATTCCAGTTTCCATTCCCATTTCCGTGGGATTTCCTCTTTTTTCTTTTTCTTCCCGTTCCTACGATTTCCCTTGTTTTCTTCGCTTTTTTCCTTTCTTTTTCCTTCTCGCTTCTGGCCTCTTTCCACGGGCTACGTTCGGCTTTCTGCATTTAACTCCACTCACAGTTTCGATTGCAAAGTTGGGGGCAGCTGGATACAGCAAACGGAAAGGTCCTTGCTTTTGCTCATTGCTTTTTCTGGGGTCCTTGTGGTTTTTTCTCTATTTTTCATGTTACTCTTTCTGCAAGCCCCCCATTATTCGGGGCGTGTTTCCTCCCTCATTCCTTACCGGTACAACTTTGCAAGAAAAAAGTTTCTCTGGCACTCCTACTTTTTTTTCATTTTTTTTTCATGTTTCCTATCATCTGTTCGCTAGTTCTTTGGGGGGGGGGCGATAGAGAGCGGGGTGAGAGAAGGAAAGAAGGAAAGAAGGAAAAGCTTGTTTGTCACGCTTCTTGGTCCAAAAATAAATTTACCTCATAGGATGCGATACACCATGTGTAATGTGATATTATTGTTTTCCCTCTTCCCGGGATTTCCTACCAGTGGTGCTGTAACTATCGAAGCTCCAGGCCACAGTATGGTAGGTTAGGAAGCTGTTCTACTCAACATTAAGGTCCACCCCCGCGCACTTACTTTGCCGTGTCTCTTGTGATATGATAGCCGATGAACAGATACGATACCAACGGAAGATCTTCGGAGCGGGAGGGGGATCGCCGGGAGGCTTTTTTCTTCTTTTTCGCAGGGTGGTAATGAGGGAAACCTACCCCGGTATTGTCATTCATCTCTGACCTCCGACAGTGCTCGAGCACGCACGGTACCACTCAAGGTACAGCAGAAACATAAATTTCCAAAACTACCTCTCGAGTACCGTGTTCCCGACCAGTACTAGTACTGCACGAGCCACAAATAGCAGACCGCGCCGACTGCGCCATTGTATCCCACGCCATCCAGCACCACCCCGCTGCCCTCATCCAAAGCCCAACTAACCTACCGAACTTTCCGCTATTTTTTTCACCTTTTTTCCGGGGTTCTTTCTTTCTTTTTTTCAATCTCTCTTTTCAGTTTTGTTTTTCGGGGGGTGCCGAATGCAGGGCTGCTGGTGTTACTTGGAGAGAGTGAATGTTTGGTAGCGATTGAGAGGCTGTGATGGCAGGTGTGTCTGGGCTGGGTTGCTTTTTCTTGCCGGGTGGTAGGGTTTGCGGGTAGGGTACCGGTTTTTGGGGGTGGGAGGGGGGCGAGGGTAGGAAGGAAGGCAGGCATCATAAAAGAGCGCTTAGTAATGGTCTTGAGCTGGTGATCAGGTGGGGCACAGTATGTACTACCGTAGTACGGCGCTCGCAATGTCGAAGGGTTTCTTTCAAAAAGAACTATTATTGCATACCACCCAGATCCAAACAAAAGACCCAAATTTCTCCGGTATGCAATATCAGCAGTCCTTCGACATTACGAGCACCAACACCGAATGATAAGTAGAAGTGACCCATCCCAAGTATCGTAATCCCTCACCCCGCAAACCAATTTTTTCCTCCCTCCGAGCATCAACAAACTTACAAGTAAATTTACAATACAACTAAAACCAACTACAGTACTCCGCCCGTCCGTCAACAACACCACACCCAACACACCACAATTCCTACTTTTCCGACCCACCTGCAAAACCGCACAACGCATCGGAGAATAAAAACTTATCATACCCTGTTCACTCCCACAACCAACTTTCTTTTTTTTTCTTTTTCCCCCCACCCTTCAGCGAAACGGTTTGGCCAACCCCGCGCTTTTCCACTTGTAGATCCGTCTGTGCGGGTTCCGGGGATGCACGGCAAGTTTAATGCGCTCATGGTTACACAGCGTGTCGGGGTTGGTGTCGTACCGTACCTGAATGGTGCGCACCCTCGCGGCGCAAGGACCAGTGAGGCGAGGGTGTGTGTGTGTGTGCGGTGTGCGGTGGGTTTGGCCCAAGTGTTGGTGTATGTAGGGGGAGGGGGAGGGGGCAGGTGATGGGTGGTTTTTATATTGTATTGTATTGTTGTGCGGTACCGGACTGTTCTGGGCTGCACTGCATGGTATGGGTGGTAAATTAGTGTGCTTGCAGGAAGATGGTTCGGTCGGGGACGCGGTACCCCGCCGGAGGAGGTTGCGATTGAGTGAGGAGTGAACGGGGGGGGGGGGGTAATGTGCTGTTGTGTGGTGGCTTACCTTTGCGGGGAGGGGGGGGGTTACTAAGTAGAGGTGGGGGATTTCAATTGGTTGTTTTGGGGGTTATTCGCAGATCATGGTAAGTTACACTTTGGTGCTGTATGTATCTTTGTTACTGATATTGCGAACACTTCATGAATGCGTATGTCGATCTCAAAACTCAGGATCATCGTGAGTTACTGTTGATGATGGTTTTGCGCAACTTCCGCGGGGCATGAATGTTTGCTTGTTTGCATACTTCGGGTTCTGGGTCGGGAGTGTGCATAAAACATTGCATTGAAGCAGGCTTGTCGTGTCATGGATTGGCATTGTCGCAATATATATAGCCATCTGGGCAGGTTTGACGGCTTAACATAAACAATATGACGCAATCATGGAAAATTGCTGGACGGGATGTGGTAAGGTACTGCTTGGCCTATTGGAAGCGATGGAACCACTGAGGTATAAGGAAAAGTGAAATAGAAACATTTTACCCAAACCGCTCAATTGCACTTGGATTGGGGGTGGCCTAGCGGCGGCCAGTATCCGCCGGGGCCACAGGTTCGGAATTCCGCTCCCGGAGGAGTGCGAGCGAGTGAGTGATCCATGATGAAGAAATTTCCGGAAGAAGTGACCGGTGGTCCTACAGTGCAAGCTGGGCGCAATGTATCGAAGAAAAAAACGCGTTGGGAGCGACTTGCTACAGAACCTGAAACGATGGCCTTGTCCTTGCAGTGGGACTGGTAATGACCGAAACGCCGAGTGGTAGCAAGCCGGAAAAGTACAGTACCGGCATCAAGCCTGATTTCTTTACTCTCCTTGGGGGAATGTTTCCCCTTGCACGAAGCCGGCATTAGTTTTTACTCAGCATTAGAATTCACTCCTCTCTATTGTCTATGGAGGATTAGTGAGCATTGAGACCTCATCTATTTTTCCTTGCCAATGCCGTCGCGGGGAACCCTAACCCAGCCTCCAGACTTGAGAAAATGGAAAGTCGAGAGGCCATGCGAATACAAACTGCTCTACACCGGAATGCTTGAGATACCGGGGATGCGAGAGGGGGCGCGGCGCTGGGTTGCCGTTGATCCACTATGGTTTGTGATATTGAATTCTCTCTGCGCCTTAAACCTCCTAGGGTCTCGTATTGACCCCTGCCTTACACCTGGTCTGGGAACCCTACTACCCCCTGATGGAAGCTGATATCTAACATTCGGTCTTGCCCCAGAAAAGTGTTTTGTTTAAAGGGGAGCCGGGTGCCCGCGAAGCAAGGGTGAGGGTTCTCCGCTGAGCAGTGCTTGTGCCCGCATAAATTCAAAGTCTCCAATTTATTAGCGGTGGGCACATGGGGACTGCAACCTAGTCTCAGCCTATGCGAGCATTATGCCCCTATGACTCACACGAGGCATTTTAAACTTCAATGGATAGTGAAGGATGGAGAATACATTCATTATAACGTACGTTTTTGAGAAATCGTTCGTCCGAAGAGTGTCGTTGACGTGCATTACACTACGGGGGGATTAGTCCTCCACGCGATATTCCGGATAGACGGCAGTAAATTATGATATTTAAGGCTCCTGTCGGACCATGGCATCCCTCCCGTCTGGGGGACCGGAATATGTTCCCTATGCGGACTTCGGATTGGGCTGGTGCACGAGAACTGCCGTTTATCAATTCGGAAGGTCTATTGTCTGCTTTCAGGAGATGACCGGCGGTGACCGGTCAGAGAGGCCAACGATCACACTAAACTAGTATCAGGAACCCTAATCGTGAGAGGTGTCTATGGTGGGGGAGATATTATTTAAATATAATATATCTCCTGTCGGGCAACAGTATCCTCATTGGATGCGGGGATTGTGAATGGGTGGGTAGCTAGACCCGATGAGTACTTCAAGATGGCGGGGTCGGTAGCGAATGACCTTAGGAGAGAGGGGTGGGTGACCGGGGTTGGGGGCGTGCGGGATAGGCTTGATACGAGCAATCAGTTTGCCTGGGTCATACGGCGGTGGGAAGAACTGTTGGAGGTGTAAGAGATGAGGTGTGCGGATCAAGCAAAGTCTACGAAGAGGCGGTTTGTGAATTTAGTGCTTGGGAAGTACATTGATTTACCAAGGATTACAAGCAAGCGCTGTTCACGTGGCGGAGGTGAGGTTGTGCTGGGGGACATTTGTAAGCTGGTGGGTCTTTGAGGATTTAGAGGGAGAGGATATATTGGGGTATCGGTATGTGTTGAGGATGGGAGTAGGGGATCCAACAATTGTTGATGCATAGGTTGTTCTACTACGCGAGCCACGGTATACCTCTAGTCACTGCTGAGGGTAGACCTGAGGCAACCGTTAAGCCAGTTTAAAAAAGCGTTATGATGGAGCCCGAGCCAAGAAATAGTAACCTCGCAGGAGAGGTCGCTCGTACGCTACAATTTTGACATTCACAAGATCTTTCATATTTCTTTTATTTCTTTTATTTTTTATATTTTTCCCTTTTCTGCCCCAATGGCTGCCTGGGCTAGATCCCGTGAACTGCACCGGCTGTCTCGTTTGCCCTCGCAGGTAAATAATGCAGGTCTCTTTTGCACTTGTGAGGTGTTTCGCTCATCATTTGTCAGCTACAATGCCATAGATCTACCATTGACGCCCCCTGCACGTGGTTTCCATACCCATCCCAGTTGATGGGTAAGAGTATATTGTAGTCACCTGTAAGCGAAAATTACCTGTAACCCACCTGCAGCGGAAGCCATTGCCCTCACGTCATTTATCCACTCTATGATCTGGCGAGATGTGGTAGGAGGTTGCCAGTGCTTGGCACAGCAACCCCAATAGAGAGGCGGAAGTTGGCAGTGAGGCTCCCGATCTCGTGCGCAGGTTGGCCTTGTGGGCAGCGAGGGTTGTAAGATTGGCCCAGACACTGGTAGCGGGGATACTCGATATTAGAATTCCCAACTCTAAAAATAGGGGCTGTTAAAGGGAACTGAACAATATAGAGCGGGGCTAAAGGATCAAGTGGTGAGAGTGAGATGGCAGTGGTCAAGCACAACTGAGCGTGAGGGAATGATATGTTGAGCGTTTGGTAGGGATAATAGGCAAAGCAGGGGAAGAGATATGTGTATATCTTAAGCACCTAACATCACTGGAAACCAAAAGAAGCCCCACGGGGCCGGAATCCAAAGAAGCATTCCGGTAACGACATGAGCCCGGCGGAACTCTAGGAAAGCAAACGAGCGGTCCGCTGTCCCCCCCACCCTACAACTATGGAGAAGGCCAATCCCCAAACCGAACGCCCTGTATCCAACGGCATAGCACGAAACAACAAACGAAAAATCACACCCAAGCCGGATGCCCAATTACAGCCTGTTGTGTGATATAAGGAAAACATATATCACCACTATCCTATCCGGACCGGCAATGGATGCAAAACTACCTAAGCCCGCACGCCCGGTAATAACATCCCCTCATATTTGTATCTCTCAAATAAGATGTGGTGATTCCGTAAGCAGCGTCAACCCCGTATGATAATATAATTAACTAGGGGGGAAACCCGTGCTCCCCCTGCTTCTCCTATGTTCCTACGAGAGATTTCTCATCTCACCGACATTTATCCGTTGATATCAGGGGAAGAAAATAAGACAAGGATGGTTGAACTAGTCTCTTCTGATGTGCCCTTAGGTTGATTCTAAGAATCTGCCGTATACTTCCCTCCAATATGGAAATCGATCCCTCATCATTACCAGATCCCGCATCCTTATGAACCTCTTTAGTGGCAGAATCCATTTTAACTTATCCTAGTGTACGAACCCCCGCTCAAGCTAGCTTTTGACCAGTAAGGTCTCACTACTCCTTGCTTTCTGCACCATATCAATTTCTTTGTGCTGATGTCATTAGGATCGCCGGCCCTTATAAAAGAGTTTTTGGGAGGGGACAACTCAATTATCCCGAATCATGATAGGAAATTTTGGGCGCCAGTAGCCATCTAACCTCCACCATTTAATGGGATGCAGACTCGTGCTTTCAAGAGGTTCCTGAAGGCGGGGAGAATGCTTTTGAAGGTTGTGTGGTATAGTGCGGTAGCTTATGGATAAACTTGGGAATGACTCACTAGCAGCTTAACTTAAGCAATATACCCTACCTTTAGAACACGCACGCATCGAGGCTATGGGCATCATCTAGAAGAATCAATTCCACCGGAAAAGAGAATGGTTTGTCTGCAGGCAGCGAAATCAGCCGAGTATGGAAAATCGTTATATTCAAGGGATGTAGCTTGCTCTCCCAACCGGCACCCCCCTGCGAAAATCCTTTGGAATCAGGTGGTGCCAGAATAGAATGGAAAGGGGGGAGGGCTTCTTCCCTGATCTATATAACACTACCACAGTGCCCCTGTTTCCTGAACCCCGAGGATCTAACATACTCCGACCCTACCTTCATATTCCCACTGACTCCCCGCCATCATAAAAAGTCACTCATGTTTTCTTTTCCTTTTGCTGGAGGTCGCACAGAAGAGGCAGGAGTCAAAGTGCAAAGTAATGGAACCGATTGATAAAAGAAAGAGAGAGGTTCTATCTTGCTTGCGCGTCTATAGACGCACCTGAGACTTCCCTACTTACAGTATAGCAATCCATGGTATGAATATACTGTACACCAATATGACTTATCTGATGCCGTAGTACCGGTAGAAGTCTGCCTATAATTCTGGAACAAAAAGCGGGGGGAACGCACCAGAGTTGCGGCGGTGCAATCTCAAGATAAATGGCAGGGCGCACTGGTTTCAGAGACAGTGATTTCATAACACAAATAAATAAAAGACCCCGCTCTTTAGAATTCTCCAACGTGTCGTGAGAGGTTCTGGAGCTCCCCACTGTCCAAACCTGGTGGTGTAAGACACAGTGATGGAAAGAAAGGGGAATCTTCTTCGATCTGCTGGCAGATTCAAATTCCGGAAATTTGTAAGAAGGGAGCTCTCGGACCTCTCTACTACTTCTCATCACCCTCCCTCACTGGGGTAGTTTTCCTCCACCAACAGTCAGTCAATGTTCCTCTTCAATACTAGTAGAGTAGAGGCCGTTTAGTGACCAGACAGAGGCCAAAACACACCAAAATAGCAAGTTTTTGAGCCATTATATTTCGACAGATATCCTGAAACTCAGCTTTGGAAACCTGGAGAAAGTTTGGCATGTCTAAAGTATAATATATATTTATTTCGAGTTTTCACCTGGAGGCTGTAGAGAGCTGTGGGCACATGAACTGGGTACAGTGCGTTGCAATGTACTCTACCTTTCCCATACAAAAACCCCAGCCTTGGTAGGTACCTTGACGGAAATGACATTCCACTCACTACTCCAGGATAATTCAAGGGAAAAATCCTAAACTTTTTTGTGTGGGTTTTATTATAGCAAATTACTTTTAATTATTTTTTCATGCTGTTTCCGCCTATGGTGGTTGGATAATGATAGCTCGAAAACCTCCGATTTTGGTGCGCTTTTGCCTCGGTTTGGTTATCAAACGGCACCAATTGTCTTCCAGAAAGCAGCTCCGACCCGATCTTTTCTATTTTTCTCTTTTCTTCTCTTCCCTTCAATGTGGACATACCTCTACCGGTAATCAGCCGGGAGCCTACAAGGATGTCTTACTTTGTCTTTCTTTTTTTGGACGTGTCCGAGAGGTCCCTACCCCCTCAACCCCCCCCAGACTCGTTATCCTCAAGATCCCTTCCACGTGAGATGCCTCTTCGCGATTCTCGTTTTGTGCCGAACTGGAAGGCTGCCCGGTATTCCCCATGTACCGGGATAACTCACCACTCCCTGAATGTCGGGCAATTTTTCCCCGCCCACCGTCAGGATAAAATACATTGCAGGGCATTTCCCATTCTTGATTCCCACAAATTCCTTGGAAATGACGACCTGAGACAAGTTCATGCAAATTAATGTCTTCCCTTTCATGGTTGAGAATAAATTCCACAAAAAATATCAAAAGAGTTCGGCATCCGGGATTCCCACATGGTCACCCACTGTAGTACTAACCGGACGATACGATGCTTGTTTACCGCAGAGCGGACGGGATGCGAAATTTTCATCGTTCTATGGCCGAACACACTAAGTCAGTTACTAATGAACTCTTGGACCGCAACAGCAAAGCCATCATGGTTGACTACGCAGTTTCTATCTACACATCCGCTAGGCAATATGTCCTCCTTTAGCAGTACCAGTATTTGGTTCGTTAGAATGCGCTGTGGCACTGGAGGGAGCTTAGTTCCGTTCCGACCCAAGCCCTCCTCTGATACCGTCGTGCACCCGAGGGCAATCCATACAGCCTAGATGGGGTAGTGTTGTGCTGTCTGGGCCGGGTTTTCCGTGCTCTGATACCTCATCCAGTCCTTATCCAGGGGATGAACCATAATTTCTAAAAACCCTGGGGGAGGAATGATAGTCCACTGGCAATGAGCTCATACAACGAAGGGGTGAAACAAGAAATTTCTGATGCCGGAAGTGGATTAACTTAAAGCACTTGTGCAGCGATACCTACCTTACACTCCCGATTGGTATCAACGGAAGGCTTTGCCCAGAAGGTCTTGTAGGTTACTAGCCATCTGGTCTAGCCCGAAGTTGTACCAGGTGGATATTTGGGCAGAGCCGTGGGCTATTACCTGGCCGGGTCATAGTCTGGTAGAGTATGTGAGTGATCGTCCAACTCGAGGCCATTCTAAAAATTCCCTTTTCGACACCTGATACTTTAGTAGCGAGAGAGCTACAGAAAAATCCTATATTTTGCAGGCCTAGTGTGCTCAAGTTGATTGGAATCGTGCGCCACTACGATTACGACACCCTCAGGAAGGGTCACAAGTACAACACTGAAAACCATATGCTTGGCCTAGGTACAGTAGGGGTTTGTCTAGATAACTTGCGCTCGCTGGTAGGGCTGTCGGGCTCCGGCGGTCCGCTTGGAGTCAAGGGAAGCCCTGAAAACCCACTTGGCTACTATGATGCTATCATACTATCATACTATGATACTACTCAATAGGTGGGGTGTGCACGACGGGGCAAAGAGACTCCCAAACCCAATAAGCTGAGCCCCAGGCGTCAAGGAACCACACCTGATACTGCAATGTCGATACCGGTTGGAAATAGCCTCCTTGGATCTAAAGCTGCAGTTACTCATAAGAAATTGCAGTGTGCCCCCTACGTGGAGCACCAGAGAAAAAGCACCACAAATTAGTGTCTCTCTTCCCGGGGATGACCTCTGGAAGGCGTGATCAGCTCCCCTCTAATCTTTTCGTTTAAGCTAGTCACCAACATCTCTGCTTAGATGTATTGCCTCCGGAAGGAAACAATAGAGTCATGACCCAATACAAGGAACTCTATCCCATAGAGTGATCGCTATACCACTCAAGATGGCAGATGGAGGTAATGCTTAAGCTGCTCTATCCTGTCCATGTAGCTGATATAGCTAATTTTCCACTTGAATGATCGGGCGTGAGGGGGAGAATACACTCTGCCGCCCAAATTAATGGGCTCCATCTCCCCTCGAGGGGATATAACGACGCTTCCCACAACATTTCTTTAAAAGTCACCTCCTGGAGTGCTAGTCGTTGAAGATGTCCTTCGGCGACCACTTGGTGGAATATCCCCGATACAAAGGTTCTGGTATATAAAGTCCGGCACCCAAACCATACCAGCTAGAATAATTGGCCTGTGATACCTGTGCTCGCCCTGGACTAATATTATGAGGGAATGGAGGGGCAAGAACGGCACAGATATTCTGGTGAGCTGTGATGATGCTCTATCTATGCCTAACGACCCTTCGGGTACTCCCGCCCCCATGATGCCGATCCGGCTAGAATCAGCCGCCCTACCCCATAAGTGGAACGAACCTTTGGTGGAGGCTAGCTCGTGCTGTTCAATTTCTTATAAAACCGCTTGGCCAACGGGAGGTCGCTGAGTGGCCTGGAAGGTAGCTCCATATCTGCCGTTTGTGAGTGAGGGAGGAGTGAGGAAACAAGTCTCAGACACTCAGGAATCTTCCGGAAAGGACTGTTGGATGGAATTTGTTACCCAGCTTCCCATGCGCACCTGGAGCGGTGTGTGTGCCTGCGGCCGCCGTCCATTCTCACGATAGAGGTGGTGCTGGTAGCCAATTATGTCCTTCCCGCCGGGTCAGTGCCATGTGGCTTTTTTGAGGTCATTTCCAGGACTCACTGCAGCTTCCCTGGCTGCTTGCAACCGCAGATCCAGAGATGAGCCAACGCTTGATCCAGAACGCTTTCCTAGACTGCTTGTTAAACTCCGGTTTGCACAACATCAATCTGTAATTTTTGCAAAAGCAAGACTTTATTCGATTTATTCGAGGGATGGATACCCAGCTTGGTAGACTAATTATCACCTCAATGATGACCCTCTCATAGAGGGCACCCCTTCTTTATAGTATTGGTGCATAGCTAGCTACGTAGGTGTATAAATAATTTAGGATATTGCCAAATCGGTTGGGCTCACTGCTAGGCTGTTGTGTATACCCTTTAAACTCATCCTGGTCGAGCTTTTCATCTGGATTTTGAGCTAGGACGACTTAAGAGAATTCCTACCATGATATCACAAAGGTAATATCTCACCCTACCATACAGACCTCTCCCAAGGGGGAAAGAAGCTCTTGGGAATTTGGAAGGGAAGCCGTGTCCGCGAACCCTAAGTGTGAGATCGCGCGAGCGTCTTTCCAACTGGGTAGTTAAACCCGGACTTGGTAGTTCAGACATTGGAGGCCGTTAAGGTCATGTTCGAGTAAAGCCTGCGATTTACTCGGAGCCTGAGACTAGCTTCCAGAGCTTAGAAAGCCTCACAATTAATTATATTGCTCCAATTTCACTCCTTTCCCCCAAGTCTTCGGACCCTTAACCACTCTGTCAATAAATATTCTATCGTTCCTAGCACCTCACGCGCCAACTGCTACCCTTGCGTGGGAGAACCCAGTCGAGCCAGTTACCCATGACCGACACCTCCTCCGAAGTGATAGAGCACATTCTCACCACGAAGAAAGAAGCCCGGGGCCCCTGGAGCGCAAAGGATACTTAACTAACAGCGCATGGGAAAGATACAACTACGATAAAGCATATGGAGAAGACGTCATCATTCAACTGGGCCGTGGTGATAACCCTAGCCATCAATGCTTCAATCCTGACCCCGCTGAGAATTTGAGCCACCAGGACTTGGTGAATGCCGGAAACGATTCTACACACGAGGTAATAGCACTCCATTCCCGGTTTATGCCGACACACCTGGGCCAACGCCCTCTGTGACTAGTTCGGACGCTCAATTGGTGGAATTACTCTCGAAGGCAAGGGACTTGCCATTGTTGGTCAGGCAGACAGACTATGCAGTCTTCGCCAATGTTGCAGGGGGAAGTTTGTGGAATTAGCTTCCCTTCCTTGGGAAACCCGAGGGACCCCCCGTCATCCCGGCCACATTCAACAGGGTATACCAAGTCGGTGGTGATGAGAGATCAAAGCGTGCTCGGATCTTTGATCTGAGGAAGCTATAATCGCCCCCCACCATTGCTGTGAAAGCCCACAGCTACCGACAATGCACACACCTAGAAACCTGATATGCACCATACCGGTAGATGGAATCCACTTTCGAGGGCAACTAAGGCTTTCCGTACTGCAACAATCCCGGTAGACCCCTGACGATAACCGTATTACTGTACTCGGGGGTGTCCATAAAAATCGGAAAGATCAAATCCTTGTCATGCAAGGTTGGCGAGCAGAAAGCAACAAAACTTGGAAAACTCCCCTGGGGATCAGCAGTCCAAGAACCCGTAGTATGTTG